>Ga0206125_10000250_pt1 | contig 71896 bp, 65 predicted proteins | sample Helgoland_Spring_4_FD_148598 | JGI IMG/M metagenome (GOLD analysis project Ga0206125, IMG submission 148598) | Pelagic subsurface seawater microbial communities from Kabeltonne, Helgoland, North Sea - Helgoland_Spring_Bloom_20160331_1 | ecosystem: Environmental > Aquatic > Marine > Epipelagic ...
ATTAAATAGTAGCTTTTTCTGTTGCCACATTTCGGTCAATTTTTCTCATTAAGCCCTGTAATACATTACCTGGACCAACTTCAATAAAATTTGTAGCTCCATCATAAATCATTTGTTGCATGCTCTGTGTCCATTTAACGGGAGCCGTTAATTGCGACACTAAGTTTTCCTTAATAATAGCTGGGTCTTTGGTAGCGATAGTACTTACATTTTGATAGATTGGACACTCAGGAATCGAAAATTTTGTATGTTCAATTGCTGTGGCTAATTCCTCTCGTGCTGGTTCCATTAAAGGACTGTGAAAAGCTCCTCCAACAGGTAAAACTAGAGCTCTTCTGGCACCAGCTTCTTTCATCGCTTCACAAGCTTGATTAATAGCGTTTACTTCGCCAGAGATCACTAATTGCCCAGGGCAATTATAATTTGCAGCGACAACAATTCCAGGGGTATTAGCACATATTTTTTCTACAACAGCATCATCTAAATTTAATACAGCGGCCATTGTTGACGGTTCAAGTTCACACGCTTTTTGCATCGCTTGTGCTCTTTTAGATACTAAAAGTAATCCGTCTTTAAAAGCTAATGTTTTATTAGCAACTAATGCAGAAATTTCTCCCAAAGAATGTCCCGCAACCATATCTGGTTGAAAAGATTTGTCAAGTACTGATGCCAATATAGTTGAATGCAAAAAAATTGCCGGTTGCGTTACCTTAGTTTCTTTTAATTCTTCTGGAGTCCCTTCAAACATGATTTTCGTGATATCAAAGCCCAATAATTCATTCGCTTCTTCAAATAATTTTTTAGCCTTTGACGAATTCTCAAAAAGATCCAATCCCATTCCTGTAAATTGTGCTCCTTGTCCAGGAAAAATATATGCATTCATAATTGTGAGTTTTTCTTATATGTTAGTATCTGTGAGCGTATAAAAATAGCTTTTTAATTGAATTAATTTCTGACGAAAGTTTGAAATGAAAAATCAAATGGATGTTTGTCATCTTTTAGGTGATGTTCCTCTTTTACTAACTTCCAGTTTTCCTTAGGAATTTCAGGAAAAAAAGTATCTGCCTCGAACGAACCAAAAACTCTAGTTAATTCGATTTTATCCGCAACGCCCATTCCAATTTTGTAAATTTCTCCACCCCCAATAATAAAAGGTTGATCATCATTATTAACAAGGCTTAAAGCCTCTTCCATAGAGTGTACAACAATAGCTCCTTCTACTTGGTAGGACCTATTCCGAGTTATTATGATGTGAATTCGGTTTGGAAGTGGTTTTGGGAAGGATTCAAATGTCTTTCTTCCCATGATAATATGATGATTAGTAGTGAGTTCTTTAAATCGCTTAAAATCAATCGGTAAATGCCAAACTAAGTCATTATCCTTACCCAGTTCGTTATTAATGCCAGCAGCAGCTATCAAGGTTATCATATTTCTTTATTCGGGGCTAGTTTTTTTTTCTTTATTCAAATCTTCAAGCATTGGAGTTTTAGCGTTGACTTTTTTACCTAATTCTAAAATTCGTTTTTCTTGTAAAGCTTTTAATTTTTCTAATTGACGGTGTTCCCATTCTTTACCCATAAATCTATTTTTTATAAAAACATTAAATACATGAGTCAGAAGAATAAACCCCCACAATACTGTTACCCAAACAAACCAATTGTAATTTAGAAATGTAATTTCTATACCAATTGCTAACACGAGATTGACAATACAAAGTATAATAGAACCTGCAATGAAGTAAATGAAATGAGATAACAATCCTTTTTTTTGCTCGATTCGTTCACTAGCATACACGTATTGTTCTCGTTGTTCGGATTCTTTTTGGTTTTCTTTTTTAGATGTAGAGAACATATTTTTATTAATTAAATAGTTGTGTAATTTTTAAATAGCTACAGCCCCTTTAATGTGTGGGTGGTGCTCATAATCTACTAGGGTGAAATCGTCAAAAGTAAAATCAAAAATATTTTTGATGTCGGGATTTAAAATCATTTTTGGTAATGGTTTTGGATCTCGAGATAGCTGAAGTTCTATTTGTTCTTGATGATTGCTATAGATATGTGCGTCTCCAAAAGTATGTATAAAATCCCCTGCTTCTAGTCCACAGGCTTGTGCCATCATCATAGTGAATAAAGCATAAGAAGCAATATTGAAGGGGACTCCTAGAAAAATATCAGCACTTCGTTGGTAAAGCTGACACGATAATTTACCATCGGCTACATAAAACTGAAAAAATGCATGACAAGGAGGTAATGCGGCCTTCCCATTGGCAACATTATCTGAAAATGATTTGCCGGTATCTGGTAAAACACTTGGATTCCATGCAGAGACAAGCATTCTTCTACTATCAGGATTGTTTTTGAGAGTTTCAATGATTTCACTGATTTGATCAATTTCATCTCCATTCCAATTGCGCCATTGGTAACCATAGACGGGACCTAAATCTCCATTTTCATCGGCCCATTCATTCCATATTCGAACGCCGTTTTGCTGAAGGTATTTTATGTTTGTGTCTCCTTTTAAAAACCATAATAATTCATAAACAATAGATTTTAAATGAAGTTTTTTGGTAGTAACCATCGGGAATCCTTCACTTAAATCAAAACGCATTTGATAACCGAATACACTCTTTGTTCCAGTTCCTGTTCGATCTTTTTTTACAGTTCCATTTTCAAGGACATGTTTAATAAGCTCATGATATTGTATCATAGATAATTTTTCTAAAAAATAGTATTCAAATAACTCTGCTTATAAAAATAAATAAAGCCATGATTTAATATTTCTATTAGTCTTTATTATTATTAAAAGTTATTAACTAGAATAATTTATCCAATAATCATACCTGCGATGGTAGCAGAAATTAGAGATGCAATACTACCGCCAATGAGGGCTTTCATTCCAAATTTAGACAAAGTTTTTCTTTGTCCTGGAGCTAAAGACCCAATCCCTCCAATTTGGATACCTATAGACGCAAAATTAGCAAATCCACATAGCATGTAGGTGGCCATAATGATTGATTTTTCATAGGTTAGATGCGCGGCGTTTTCAATATTTTTTAAATCAGCTAATTGTATATAACCTACAAATTCGCTAGCGGCTAATTTAATTCCTAATAATTGCCCCATCATCATCATGTCTTCTTTCGCAACGCCAATTAACCACATGAGTGGTGCAAAAATAGTTCCTAAAATAGCTTCTATTGAAAGCTCAGAATAGGAAGAATTGGCAGCAACCCAACTATTTAAAGAGGTCCAATCGCCTAGCCAACCCAAAATTCCGTTAAACATAGCTATAAAAGCAACAAACACCAACAACATAGCTCCAACATTTACAGCTAAACGTAGACCTTCTGTGGTCCCGTTTGCGATTGCATCTAAAATATTGGTGCCTATTTTTTCAACAGAAACTTCTACAGTAGAATTGATTTTTTCGGTTTGTGGATATAATATTTTTGAAATAACTATGGCCCCTGGTGCAGCCATAACTGAGGCCGCTAATAAATGTTTTGCAAATAACAATCTAAGATTAGGGTCATCACCTCCTAAAAAACCAATATAGGCCGCCAAAACAGCACCAGCAACAGTTGCCATTCCTCCAATCATTACTAAAAGCATTTCAGATTTATTCATTTTTTCTAAATAAGCTTTTATTAAAAGAGGCGCTTCGGTCTGGCCAAGAAATACGTTTCCAGCGACACTCAAACTTTCAGCACCGGAAATTTTTAATAACTTAGATAACATCCAGCCAAATGCCTTTACTAGTTTTTGAATAATTCCTAAATAAAATAAAACCGATGTTAGTGCTGAGAAAAATATAATAGTCGGTAAAACTTGGAAAGCAAAAATAAATCCAAAAGTATCCATATCTACTACCAAGCCTTCAAATAAAAACTTACTCCCAGCTTTTGTAAAATCTAAAATACTTACAAATATTTTTCCGACTCCTTCAAAAGCATTTTGAACAAAAGATACTTTTAAGACACCGATCGCTATAATTAATTGAAAAGCTAGCCCAATTCCAACAGTTTTCCAGTTAATCGCTTTCCTGTTACTACTAAATAAAAAAGAAATAAACAACAAGGAAAACATCCCTAGAACACCTTTCCAAACACTGGTAAAAGTAATCCCCTGACTTGGGATAATTTCCGAAGATTTTTTGTTTTTAGTAGGTGTTAGTAAACCTCCCTCTGTGCTGTCATTGTTCGAGTAAAATTTATAATAAATTTCCTTTTCTTTAAAAACCAAAGTAGAATCAGTATGTTCTGTAATCTTATATGTTCTGATAGTGTCGTTAGGCAATGTATAATAAAACACCAATAAGTTATTTTGAAATATAAGATCTCCTTTTGCTTTTAAGTTATTTTTTGACTCGACGAAGTATGAAAAGGAACTTTCTATTATGTTGAGATAATCAGTTTCTTTATTAATTTTTGCAATTGGATTTCCTTTTGAATCTTCAATACTTGAAAATTTCCATTTTTTTTCTAAATCTTGTCCAAGTATAAAAAAAGGAACCAATAATAATAGTAGAACTAATAAATTCTTTTGCATGGGATATTATTTTCTTTTTGAAATTTCGTCTCTAATTCTGACGGCTTTTTCATATTCTTCGTTATTTACCGCCTCCGTCAATAGTTTCTTTAGAGTCTTTAAGGAGTGTTTGCTGAAATCGTTTTCAGAAATATCTTCTTTGCGTTCTCCTTCAATCAAGATTTGTTCGGTGGCTTTTTCTGTTTTTTTTGAAAGATCTATTTTCTTAGAACCCACTTCCGTATGAATTCCTGCTTGATCTAAAATATTTTTGTAGGTAAAAATAGGAGCATTAAATCGGAGTGCTAACGCAATAGCGTCACTTGTTCTTGCGTCAATTATTTCTTCAATCTTTTCTCGTTCACAAATAATACTTGAATAAAAAACACCGTCAAGTAATTTGTGTATAATGACTTGTTTAACAACAATTTTATACCTTTTCGCAAAAGTTTTAAAAAGATCATGGGTAAGAGGTCTTGGAGGCATGATTTCTTTTTCAAGTGCTATCGCAATTGATTGAGCTTCGAAAGCACCTATCACAATCGGTAATTTTCGATCTCCATTCTCCTCGCTCAAAATTAACGCATAAGCACCATTTTGTGTTTGACTGTATGAAATTCCTTTTATGTTAAGTCTAACTAAACTCATTAAATAGTGTTCAAAAAAAAACTGTTTAATTTTATGGACTTCCCTAAAATTAAACAGTCCCTTTATTCAGGCACAAATTAGTAAAAATTATGCGTTATTTCTTTTAAACTCTTTTAATTTTTGGATTAGTTGAGGAACATACTCAAAAGCATCGCCAACAATCCCATAATCAGCTGCTTTAAAAAAGGGAGCCTCAGAATCACTGTTGATAACAACTTTAACTTTGGAAGAATTTACACCTGCTAGGTGTTGTATAGCCCCGGAAATTCCGACAGCGATGTATAAATTGGATGAAACAGGCTTACCGGTCTGTCCGACATGTTCACTATGAGGTCTCCACCCTAAATCACTAACTGGTTTTGAACAAGCTGTTGCTGCCCCTAAAGTTTCCGCCAATTCTTCAATCATTCCCCAGTTTTCAGGCCCTTTTAAGCCTCGTCCACCCGAGACAACTATGTCGGCATCTGCAATAGTAATTTTATCGGTTGATTTTTCCACTGAGGTGACCTTTGTTTGAAGATTATCTTCTGAAATCACTGGAGAAAAATTTTCTTGAATGGATGAAGTTTCACTTTCAACTATGCCAAATGCATTTTTTGCCAATCCAATTAATTTTTTTTCTGTCGTAATTTCAGCGTTAGCAAATGCTTTATTAGAAAACACATTCGATTTAATGTTAAAAGGAGCTATGCTAGAGGGCAATTCAATTACATTTGGAACATAACCAGCTTCCAAATTAATGGCAAGTAAGGGAGCTAAATATTTACAATTAGCACTAGAAGAAATGATTACAACATTTGAAGCTTCTTGCTGTGCAGCTTGTGCTATTACATCTGCATAAGCTAAAGCATTGAAATTATCTAACTGCTCACTAGAGACACTTAACACTTTTGAAGCACCATACTTTCCTAATTGATCTGTATGTTTTCCGTTAATTGAAACTGCGGTTACTGTGGTCCCCAACATATTTGCTATACCTTTGGCATAGGAGACGGCCTCAAAAGCAATTTTTTTAAATTTTCCTTCTTCAGATTCTGTATAAACTAATACTGACATATTTTTAAATTTATTTTGGTGATACAGTTCTTGAATTTAAAACTGCATTTAGGTTTTTTAAATAACTTTAGCTTCGTTGTGTAAAAGTTCAACTAAATCATTTACATTATTAACTAATTTAACGGATCCTTTTGCATCTGGTTTGCTGAAATTATCGAAATTAATTTCAGAATTTGAATCGATAGGCTCCATTACATTTAATGGTTTTGAACGTGCTTGCATAATGCCTCTCATATTAGGAATACGGAGATCAGACTCTTGAACAATCCCTTTTTGACCCCCTACAATTAAAGGGAGTGATGTGCTGATAATTTCTTTTCCACCATCTATTTCCCGAGCAGCGATAGCATTCGAGCCATCCACCTCTAGGCTTATACAAGTATTTATAAAGTTAAATCCCGTAAGTTTAGAAATCATCCCGGGAACCATTCCTCCATTGTAATCAATGGACTCACGACCTCCTAGAACTAAATCATAAGCTCCCTCTTTAACAACATGAGCTAATTGTTTTGCAACAAAAAATCCGTCTGTTGGTATTGCATTAACTCTTATTGCTTGGTCAGCACCAATGGCTAACGCTTTTCTTAATGTAGGTTCTGTTTCTGGTCCGCCAACATTCACAACATGTACTGTTGCTCCTTGTTTTTCTTTGAACCACATCGCTCTTGTCAATCCAAATTCGTCGTTGGGGTTAATAACAAATTGTACACCATTCGTATCAAACTTTGAGTTTTCGTCGGTGAAATTAATCTTTGATGTGGTGTCAGGAACGTGACTAATGCACACTAAAATTTTCATATTTTTTTATTTTTTTATCTTAAAAACTATATTTCTATTCCAAAAAAATAGATATCGTGTTTTGAACTGCAAATGTAGGTATATTTTTCTCAATTTTACTATGCATGCATAATAAAAAATCGTTAAATCTTTAGAAAAAATTAGTGAGCCACATATAAATAATAGTATTTTTGCTTTTCTTTTAACAAGAGAAATTTTAAATAAAATTTTTTTAAAACCTGATGGTATTCAGATTTAAAAATAAATTAGATGACATACTATGAAAACAATTCAGTTTAGAGAAGCAATTTGTGAGGCGATGAGTGAAGAAATGCGTCGTGACGAAACGATATATTTAATGGGTGAAGAAGTTGCTGAATATAATGGAGCATACAAAGCAAGTAAAGGAATGTTAGATGAATTTGGTGAATTAAGAGTAATCGACACACCTATTTCAGAACTTGGTTTTTCAGGAATTGCTATTGGTTCTGCCATGAATGGGAACAGGCCCATAGTAGAGTTTATGACTTTTAATTTTTCGCTTGTTGGAATAGATCAAATCATCAATAATGCCGCAAAAATGCGACAAATGAGTGGTGGTCAATTCAATATCCCTATTGTTTTTAGAGGACCTACAGCATCAGCTGGGCAATTGGCAGCAACCCATTCTCAAGCTTTCGAAAGTTGGTATGCAAATTGTCCTGGATTGAAAGTGGTTGTGCCTAGTAATCCCAAGGATGCTAAGGGGCTCTTAAAAAGTGCCATACGCGATAATGATCCTGTTATTTTTATGGAAAGTGAGCAGATGTATGGCGATAAGGCAGAAGTTCCAGAGGGAGAGTATCTTATTCCGTTGGGTGTTGCTGACATTAAACGTGAAGGTACCGATGTTACCATTGTTTCTTTTGGTAAGATTATTAAAGAGGCCTACAAAGCCGCAGATGCCTTATCCGAAGAGGGAATAGAGTGTGAAGTAATTGATTTGCGAACCGTTCGACCTCTTGATGACAAGGCAATTATTGATTCTGTAAAAAAAACAAACCGTCTTGTAATTCTGGAAGAGGCTTGGCCTTACGGAAATATTGCTACCGAAATTACCTATCAAGTACAAGAACAGGCTTTCGATTATTTGGATGCTCCAATTATCAAATTAAATACTGCGGATACACCTGCTCCTTTTTCTCCGGTTTTACTAGAGGAATGGTTGCCTAACAGTAATGATGTAATAAAGGCAGTAAAAAAAGTGTTATATAAATAAGGTTTTTTTAAATCTTCCTTTTTAATACGTATTCATTTAACATCGAATTACTTTTGATGAACTATTTTTATTTTCTTTTATTGCTGTTCACGTCAATCTCTTTGTATTCACAAAGTAAAGTTAGTGGAGAGGTTAAAGATGAATTTGGCGAACCCATCGCTTATGCAAATGTTTTTTTTAAGGATTCAAATGATGGAACCATTACCAATGAAAATGGAAAGTTCTATTTAGAAACTTACGACACACACACTTCTTTAGTTTTTTCATTTGTGGGATATAAAACTTTAGAGATTCTGCTATCTGAAAAGAATAATTTTAAAATGAATATTATTTTAGAAGAAGAGTCAGCTTCCTTAAAAGAAGTGGTAATTTTTAGCGGCAAACAATCTAAAAAAAATAATCCTGCAATAGACATTCTAAAAAAAATATGGGAAAATAGAAGAGCAAATGGTGTAAAAAAATTCAAACAGTACACCTATAATAAGTATGAAAAACTTGAGTTTGATCTAAATACCATTGACAGTGCTTTAATAAATAGTAGAACATTTAGAGGCATGGAATTTATTTTTGATCAAGTAGATACTTCCAGAATAACTGGGAATACCTACTTGCCGCTCTTTATTAATGAGGCTTTCTCAAAAGTCTATGGTGATAATATCATTAATAAAGAGACCGAAATATTGGAAGGAAATAAAAATTCTGGATTTGAAAACAATCAAACTTTTATTGAATTGATTAAAGACTTATATGCAGATTTTGATATTTACGATAATCATCTAAAATTTTTTGATGTTGCATTTACTAGCCCGTTGTCTAAAACCGGTATCAACGTCTACAATTATGTACTGCTTGATAGCGCCTATATTGGAGATAAGTGGTGTTATAATATTGTGTATTACCCCAGAAGAAAAAATGAATTAACTTTCAAAGGAGATTTTTGGGTAAATGACAGTACTTGGGCCCTAAAAGAGATTAATTTGCAAGCTTCTAAAAGCGCCAACTTAAATTGGATCCGTGAAATTTATATTGAGCAAGAATATGATGTGTTAAACGATTCAACTTTTTTAATTACAAAAGATTACATGCTAAGTGATTTTAGTTTTAGGAAAAAAGAGAGCGCCAACGGAATGTATGGAAAAAGAACTACATTATATGATAATTATGAATTTGATACACCAAAACAAGATTCTTTTTATAAAGAGAATATAGATCCATACGAATATGAAGTTTACAATCGACCTGATCAATTTTGGGAAGAGAGAAGAATGGAAGCTTTAAGTAAAGATGAGAAAGGAGTTTATAAAATGCTAGATACTTTAATAACTGTTCCTCGTTTCAAAAATTTATATACATTAGGAGCTTTAATAGCAAGTGGTTATTATGAATTTAAAGGTTTTGATGCAGGACCAGTTTTTTCAATATTTGGATATAATGAGGTAGAAGGACTTCGACTTAGGCTTGGAGGTAGAACCTATTTTGGACAAAATGATCCTTGGAGAATTGAAGGGTTTGGCGCCTATGGATTTAAAGATCAAAAATTTAAATATGGTTTATCGGGCAAAGTATTAGTTAGTAAAAAAAACAGAAAGATATTATTTGGTGGATACCGAAAAGATATTGAACAAACAGGAGCGAGTTTAACAAATAGTAAAGATGTACTTGGTAGAAATAGAGCCTCTTCAGGGTTAATTACGGTAGGAGCCAACGATCGATTAACGAGTATAGAATTAACAACTCTAGGGTATCAAATGGAGCCTGCAAAAAACTTTGTATTCAGAGTTTTAGGATCTCACAGGACCCTAAAATCTGCATCAGAAACCTTTAGTTTAAGTTATTACGATGAAAATGGAAATGTCAAAAACAGTATCAAACAGTCAGAACTAGAACTAGGGATCAATTTCACACCAGGACGAAAAACATCAGGATATGGTGTGGAACGAAGAGTTATTAATAGCGGTGATTTCCCCTCCTTTTTTCTAGGATATACATTTGGACTTGAAGATGTTTTACAAAGTGACTTTGATTATCACCGAATACAAGCCTTGTATACTCAGCCATGGAATGTTGGTGGTTTGGGAAGACTTTATACAACTATTGAATTGGGTAAAATAGTCGGAACGGTACCTTTAGGCTTATTAAGTCCTATTCCAGGAAATCAAACTTTATGGAGTATTTATAACACTTTTACGCAATTAGACTACTATGAGTTTGTAAGTGACACATATGCATCTTTTCATTTAAAACATAATTTTGGAGGAAGACTTTTTGGAAGGGTTCCTTGGTTAAGGGAACTAAATTTAAGGGAATTGGTTGGGTTTAGAACGGTATGGGGCCAATTATCCCAATCCAATAACTCGATAAATGTAGGAATCGATAATTTGCCAATACGTTACCAATCTCCGGAAGATATCTACTGGGAATGGAGTGCTGGTGTTGGGAATATTTTTAAAATTTTAGCTATTGAATTTAATTTTAGAGGTAACTATCTAGACAATCCAGGAATAAGAAAAATTGGTGTCACTGGAAGTTTGAGTTTTTCTTTTTAGAAGCTAATGAAAGTTTTTTAAGTTCAATTAAAATTAAAAAACAAAGGGGATTCAATAAGTTAAAAAAATCAATCAAAAGTTTATAAATATTCAACTTTACAGAACCGCCTCAAAAACATTAATTTACCTCATAAAATTAGTTATGTCAAGGTTTTTTATTCTGTTTGATTTTATTACTTTTGCACCGCTTAATAATAAAAACAATACAAAATGGAATCAATGATGATTTATATGCCAATATTAGCGGCACTTATAGGGTTAGCATACATGTTAATGAAAAAATCTTGGGTAATGAAGCAAGATGCAGGTGATGGAAAAATGAAAGAAATTTCAGATCACATCTATGAGGGCGCCTTAGCTTTCTTGAATGCTGAATATAGATTGTTAGCTGTTTTTGTTGCTGTAGTAAGTGTTTTACTTTTTATTGTTTCTACAATAGTACCTTCCACACATTGGCTAATCGTAATAGCCTTTATTCTAGGAGCAATATTTTCTGCTTTTGCAGGAAATATTGGTATGAAAATAGCAACAAAAACAAACGTTAGAACCACACAGGCAGCAATAACAAGCTTGCCAAACGCCTTGAAAGTATCCTTTGGAGGTGGAACTGTGATGGGACTCGGTGTAGCTGGTTTAGCCGTTTTAGGTTTAACGATGTTTTTTATATTCTTCTATAACTTTTTTATGGGTGGAACTAGTGGTGCTTTTTCAGTGGACAAAATGACTATTGTATTAGAAACTTTAGCAGGGTTCTCTCTGGGAGCTGAGTCAATCGCACTATTCGCTCGTGTTGGAGGAGGTATTTATACCAAAGCAGCTGATGTTGGTGCTGATTTAGTCGGAAAAGTTGAAGCAGGAATCCCTGAGGACGACCCACGTAATCCAGCAACCATTGCTGATAATGTAGGTGATAATGTAGGAGATGTTGCAGGAATGGGAGCCGATTTATTCGGTTCGTATGTAGCAACAGTTTTAGCTGCAATGGTTTTAGGAAACTACATTATAAAAGATATGGGCGGCATTATCGATGATGCCTTCGGAGGAATAGGGCCAATTTTATTGCCAATGGCAATTGCTGGTGCCGGTATTATCATCTCAATGCTAGGGACCATGTTAGTGAAGATTAAATCCAATGATGCTAAAGAGTCTCAAGTTATGGGAGCTTTAAATAAAGGAAACTGGTTTTCAATCGCTTTAGTTGCAATTTCTTGTTATGTTCTAGTAAAATATATGTTACCAGAAACTATGAAAATGCATTTTTTCGGAGAAGGATTAATAAGTATTACCGCAATGCGTGTTTTTTACGCTACGTTAGTTGGTTTATTTGTAGGTGGTGTGATATCTTCAGTGACAGAATATTATACAGGTCTAGGTAAAAAACCAATTTTAAATATAGTTCAAAAATCAGCAACAGGAGCCGGTACCAACATTATTGCAGGTCTAGCAACAGGTATGATTTCTACATTTCCAACAGTAATTTTATTTGCTGCAGCAATATGGTCTTCTTACGCTTTGGCAGGTTTTTATGGTGTTGCAATGGCAGCCTCAGCAATGATGGCAACGACTGCTATGCAATTGGCAATTGATGCTTTTGGGCCCATCGCGGATAATGCAGGAGGTATTGCTGAAATGAGTGAACAAGATCCAATCGTTCGAGAGCGAACAGATATATTAGATTCAGTGGGCAATACAACCGCTGCTACAGGGAAGGGATTTGCAATTGCATCAGCTGCATTAACATCATTAGCACTTTTTGCTGCTTATGTTACTTTTACAGGAATTGATGGAATTAACATATTTAAAGCGCCAGTATTAGCGATGTTATTTGTTGGAGGTATGGTTCCTGTAGTATTTTCTGCATTAGCAATGAACGCTGTAGGTAAAGCGGCTATGGAAATGGTTTATGAAGTAAGACGCCAGTTTAAAGAGATTCCAGGTATTATGGAAGGTACTGGAAAACCAGAGTACGATAAATGTGTAGCGATTTCAACAAAAGCTTCTTTAAAAGAAATGATGTTGCCAGGTTTGTTAACCATTGGGTTCCCATTAGTTATCACATTTGGACCTATGATTTTTGGAATGGATAATATGATTATCGCTGAAATGTTAGGTGGATATATGGCTGGGGTAACTGTAAGTGGTGTTCTTTGGGCAATTTTTCAAAACAACGCCGGTGGCGCCTGGGACAATGCTAAAAAATCTTTTGAAGCAGGTGTTATGATTAATGGTGAAATGACTCACAAAGGTTCTGATGCTCACGAGGCTGCAATTACCGGAGATACAGTAGGTGATCCATTTAAAGATACCTCTGGGCCTTCCATGAATATTTTAATTAAACTTACTTGTTTAATTGGATTGGTAATTGCTCCCATACTAGGAGGTCATTCTTCTGAAGAAAGTCACGAAATAAATACTAATACTATTGAAGCACAGAGTATATCAAGTGAAGTTATTGAAAAAGAAATTATGGTAAAAATGGATGCTAATGATGATGGTACTGCTAAAGCGGTAGTAACAACAACAATAACTGAAAATGGTAAAGAATCTTCTACAGAGCAAGTTTTTGAAGGAACAGTAGCAGAAGTAAAAACTCAAATAAAAGCTTTGAAAGATGTTGATGTAAAAATTGAAAAGAATTAAACTTATTCAATTAGAATCTAATAAAAAAACCTGCCAATTTTAGCAGGTTTTTTTATTTATAAATATTTTTTATCTAAAATAATCCGTTGATCTCCGCATCAATTTTATTGATGATTTCTCCTAAGTCTTCTGGATTATCTACAAAGTCAATTTCATCTACATCTAAAATAATTACGTTTCCTTTATCATATTGGTCAATCCAGGCTTCATAACGTTCATTTAGTCTACTTAAATAGTCAATACTAATAGAATTTTCATATTCTCTACCACGCTTGTGTATTTGTCCAACTAAATTAGGAATAGAACTACGGAGATAGATTAATAAGTCAGGGGATTCGGTAACACTCTCCATTAAATCAAATAACGACCTATAATTTTCGTAATCTCGATTGGTCATTAAACCCATCGCATGAAGATTAGGCGCAAAAATAAAGGCATCTTCATAAATAGTTCGATCTTGTATGATTGTTTTTTTATCTCTCCGAATATCTAAAATTTGACGAAAACGAGAATTTAAAAAATACACTTGAAGATTAAAAGACCACCGTTCCATTTTGTTATAAAAATCGTCTAAATATGGATTATCTTCAACATCCTCGTATTGCGCTTTCCATTTATAATGTTTCGCTAATAAACTAGTTAGTGTCGTTTTACCGGATCCAATATTTCCTGCTATGGCAACGTGCATAAAGTATTACTTTTTAAAAAGTTAGTTTAAATTTACTGACCTGATTCTCGTCATAAATATAAAGGAATTCTTGCTTATGCTGCAAGTCTTTTATACTTATTTCAGGAGAATTTATTTTTATAGTTTCTTGAGTCTCCATATTAATATAATAAAGGGAATTATCTCTTTTAACAATTATATTTTCATTTACCTGTATTATTTTTTGATAACCTTTATTTGGGATTTTTGCAATCAAACTTCCGTAAATATTATAGGCTCTAATATATCTTTCAGTCATTAAAAAACAATAATTAATATTGCTAACTAGTTCTATGACTTCGCCGTTAATGGGTTGCGAAAGAATCCTTTTACTCTGCGATCTATAATCATAAAGTTCCAATTGTTGTGAATTCAGATTAAAAACCCATAAATTAGTATTGGCAGCAATAGCTACGTGACTAGAATTTATAAACTCGTAAATACTATTAAAATTTATTCGGTCGATTTCAGATAGTTTGTTATCCAGTAAAACCACCACATTAAAATCTTGATAGTAAACAGCAATATTCATTGGGTTTATAATGTCAACAGAATATAATTCGCCTAACTGAAAATCTTTAAAATTATAAACACTCGAATTAGTTTTTTTAAAAAGTATTTCATCTTTTATGTAATATAAATTATCGTATGTGTCTATTCCGATAAACTTTTCTGCATCTATATTGGAGGTTCCCACCAAAGAAATTTCTTGTGAAAATATCAATGCAGGTAACAGTATGAAGGTTAATAAATATTTCAAAACGGTTCACAAGATATAAAATTCTAATTTTTAAAAGTATGAAATCAACTGTTTTAATTTCTGGTCAAACTAAATTCAATATTTATTTAGTTATTATAAAAACATGATGACTTAAAATAAATCTCTTTAAAAACAATTTCTATAAGCGCACTAATTTTATATTCATAATTAAAAATGATAACTTGCTTTTTTATGAACCCAACACCTAGAAAGTTAGAAATTATTGCGATCGCATCTGCTCTATTTAAAGAGAAAGGATATAGCGCTGTTACGATGCGAGACATTGCTAAAGCTATGGGAATAAAAGCGGCCAGTCTTTATAATCATATAAAAAATAAAGAGGAAATCCTTACTTTTATTATCATTTCTTTAGCTGAAGAATTTATAAATGGAATAGATCACATAAAAAAAGAGAACAACTCTTGTGTCGATAAATTAAAAAAAATTATTGCCTTACATGTTGATATATCAAGCAATAATACCAACGGTATGGCTTCTCTTAATAATGATTGGATGCATTTAAAGGATCAATTAGATTACTATTTAACTTTAAGAGTTAATTACGAAGATTCATTCAGAACTATTATAATTGAGGGAATAAATAAAAATGAAATTAAATCATTAAATCCAGACATTATGTTGTTTTCTACACTTTCAACATTACGATCATTATATATGTGGATACCTCAAAAAGAAGATTTGGATTCTAGTGCTTTAGCAACTAACCTAAGTGAAGTTCTGTTAAAAGGAATTAACAAATAAATTATAAATAATTATTATCTTTGTATCTTAAACTAACGTTTGTTAGTTTATTTTTAAATAAAAATAGTTGTTGTGCCAAAATTTCATTCATTAAGAGTAAAAGACTTATACAAAGACACTGAACAATGTTCGGTTATTGAATTTGCGATTCCTGAAGATTTAAAACACACATTTAAATATAAAGCAGGTCAGTACTTAACATTAAGAGAGACTGTAAACGGTGAAGATATTCGGCGTTCCTATAGTTTATGTTCAAGTCCCATTGATGATGAATGGAAGGTTGCTGTTAAACAGATTACCGATGGGAAGTTTTCAACGTATGTGAATCAATTTTTAAAGAAAGATGACATACTACAAGTAATGAAGCCTATGGGGAGGTTTGGTACTGCGATTTCTGAGATTCCAAAAAATTACATAGTTTTTACTGCAGGAAGTGGAATAACTCCTATTCTCTCGATGATAAAAACACACTTAGCCAAAGAACCCAATAGCACATTTAAATTATTTTATTTAAACCGTACTGTAAAATCTATTATCTTTAAAGAAGAAATAGAACAGCTTAGAAACCAGTATTTTGGAAGACTAGAAGTGTTTTATTTTTTAACTAAAGAGTCAAGGGATATTGAGTTGTTTAATGGAAGGTTTACCAAAGAAAAGTTAACAGTCATTTTTAATAAATTAGTCGATGTTGCTAAATTAGATGAGTGTTTTCTGTGTGGACCTGAGGAGATGATTTTTTTAGTTAAAGATGAATTAATGGAGGCAGGAATGCCAGAAGAGCATATCCATTTTGAGTTGTTTGTTACTGGTTTGTCGACAGGAGTCAAAACCGAAATAAAAAAAGTTGAAATACAAAAAAAGGAGGAGGTTGAGGTAACCATTATCGATGGGGGTAAAGAGTTCCATTTTGGAATGAATAGCAATGATGATAATGTTTTAGATGCAGCTTTAGTTGCGGGTGCTGATTTGCCTTTTGCCTGTAAAGGTGGAGTTTGTAGTACTTGTAAATGTCGAGTTATTGAAGGCTCTGTTAAAATGAAGGTTAATTATGCTTTGGACGAAAAAGAAGTTTCTGAGCAATTTGTTTTAAGTTGCCAAGCAGTCCCGACAAGTAAAAAAGTGATTTTAAATTTTGATGTATAATATTTAATTTGAAAAAGGAAAAAGCTTTTTCTAATATCAGAACAATGAGTGAAGAACAAATAAAAAATTTAGAAGTTCAATTTAATGCACGAATTGAACGTGACGAGAAGATTGAACCCAAGGATTGGATGCCTGAAAAGTATCGAAAAACTCATATTAGACAAATGTCTCAACATGCTCACTCGGAGATTGTTGGAATGTTACCTGAAGGGAATTGGATTTCACGTGCTCCTTCTTTAAGAAGAAAGGTGGCGCTCCTAGCAAAAGTTCAAGACGAAGCAGGACATGGTTTATATCTATACTCAGCTACGGAAACATTAGGAATATCTCGTGAAGAAATGTACGAGCAATTACATACTGGAAAAGCAAAATATTCAAGTATTTTTAATTATCCAACCTTAACTTGGGCAGATATGGGTGCTATTGGATGGTTGGTAGATGGTGCGGCTATTATCAATCAAGTTCCGCTCTGTAATACTTCCTATGGTCCCTATGCAAGAGCAATGATTCGAGTTTGCAAGGAAGAAAGTTTCCATCAGCGTCAAGGTTTTGAAATCATGATGAAGCTAGCAAAGGGAACCTCTGAACAAAAAGATTTAGCTCAAGACGCTCTAAATCGTTGGTGGTGGCCAAGTTTAATGATGTTAGGCCCTAAAGACGAAGAATCTGTTCATACGGAACAGTCGATGAAATGGAAACTAAAGCGTAAGTCTAATGATGATTTACGGCAGCAATTTATAGATCAAACAGTTCCCCAGGCAGATCTTATTGGTCTTACAATTCCAGATCCAGAATTGAAATGGAACAAAGAACGTGGTAGTTATGATTTTGGGCCGATTAACTGGGATGAGTTTTGGCAAGTAGTTAAGGGTCATGGACCCTGTAATAAAGAACGAATGAAGGCTCGAGTGGGTGCTTGGAAAGAAGGAGAATGGGTCCGCGATGCAGCCATGGCTTATGCAGAAAAACAAGCGACTAAAAATTTAAATAAAGCGGTTTAAACTAATAAAGATGAAAAAAAATTGGCCCCTTTGGGAAGTATTTGTTCGATCAAAAAATGGTTTAGAACATAGACATTTTGGAAGCCTTCACGCAGCTGACGCAGAGATGGCTCTGGAGAATGCCCGGGATGTATATACCAGGCGAAATGAAGGGGTTAGTATTTGGGTCGTAGAATCTAAAAATATAGCAGCTTCCAACCCTTTAAATAATGGCGAATTATTTGAGCCTGCTCAAGACAAAGTTTATCGTCATCCAACATTTTACGATTTACCAGACGATATAAAACATATGTAATGAAAAATAATTTATATTCTTATATTCTTGGAATCGCAGATAATAGCCTTATTTTAGGTCAACGTTTAGGTCAGTTGTGTGGCCACGGTCCAAGTTTAGAAACAGATATTGCTTGTACAAATATATCATTAGATTTATTCGGACAAGTTCGCAGTTATTTTCAATATGCAGCAAAAATTGCTGGTGACCAAAGAACAGAAGATGATATTGCAATGCTCCGAATGGAACGTGATTATAAAAATGTTTTATTAGTTGAGCAACCAAATACCAATTTTGCTTTTACAATTGGGCGACAGTTTTTATTTGATGTTTATCATCAAGCATTTTTAACTGAACTCCAAAACAGCAACGATTTTACACTATCCACAATTGCAAAAAAATGTGTTAAAGAAGTGAGTTATCATTTAAGATTTTCATCTGATTGGGTAAAACGACTGGGCAACGGTACTTCAGTAAGTAATAAAAAAATGCAAGAGGCTATCGACGATTTATGGACGTACACCGATGAATTATTTTATCAAACAAAGGCTGATAAACAAATGGTTTTTGAAGGAATAGGAGTGGATGTTACTAACTTAAAAAGCAATTATTATAGTCGTATAAATGATATTTTGTTAGAAGCAACACTCGAAATTCCTGAATCTCAATGGTTTCAAACAGGAGGTAAAGAAGGTATTCATTCAGAGCACTTAGGATATTTGTTAAGTGATTTACAGTATATGCAACGCACATATCCGAACATGGAATGGTAACATGGTAGCAACAACAGATCAAAATATCGATCAAGTTTTAATTTCGATTCTAGAGAAGGTATCCGACCCAGAAATACCAGTATTGTCTATTATGGATATGGGGGTCGTTCGATCTGCCCTTATTATTAATGGTAATGTTAAAGTTGAAATCACACCAACCTATAGTGGTTGTCCGGCAATGGATGTGATTGGTGATGATATTAAGAAGGCTTTAAAACATGCAGGTTATGAATCAAAAGTAGATTTAATACTTCATCCTGCTTGGACAACTGACTGGATCACACCACGAGGTAGAAAAGCTTTGGAAGATTATGGAATTGCACCTCCCTTAAACCCAACAGCAGATAAAGAAGTATTGTTAGAAGAAAAAAGAATGGTTACCTGTCCAAACTGCAAATCAACAAAAACAGTGGTGGTTAGTCAATTTGGCTCCACTGCATGTAAAGCGTTGTTTAAATGTGAAGACTGTAAAGAACCATTCGATTATTTTAAATGCCTTTAAAAAGAACAATTAATGAATAAAAGTATTCTTTTAAAAATAGAAAATCAAGTTGCCTACATCACCTTTAATAGGCCTGATGTGTTTAACAGCTTTGATAGAGAAATGGCGCTTTTACTCCAATCCAAGTTAGACGATTGTGAAAAAAATAGCGAAGTTAGATCTATAGTTCTTAACGGTAATGGTAAAGCTTTTTGTGCCGGACAAGATTTAAAAGAAGTCACAACACCAGAATTAAATCCCGGTTTTAAAAAAATATTAGAAGAACATTACAATCCAATTATTACCAGAATTAGAAATATAAATAAACCCATTATCGCAGCGGTTAATGGAGTTGCAGCAGGAGCTGGAGCAAATATAGCTTTAGCTTGTGATGTGGTAGTAGCCTCTGAAAATGTAAGTTTTATTCAAGCTTTTAGTAAAATAGGATTGGTGCCAGACAGTGGAGGTACGTACTTTTTACCTCGCTTAATTGGTTTTCAAAAAGCAAGTGCCTTAATGATGTTTGGGAATAAAATTCCTGCAAAAGAAGCGGAGGCATTGGGTATGATTTATAAAGTTTTCCCTGTAGATACCTTTAATAAAGAAGTCAATAAAATAGCAACTCATTTGGCTAATATGCCCACAAAAGCACTTGGTTTTATTAAAAGGATGCTTAATGAATCAATGACTAACACTTTAGAGCAACAGTTGGATTTAGAAGAAAAATTACAGATTGAAGCGGCGCAATCGGAGGATTATATTGAAGGAGTTAATGCCTTCATTCAAAAAAGAAATCCAATATTCAAAGGAAAATAATATGGATAAGAAAACTTTGATACAAGTACATAACAACGTGAAGCCTTACATTCACGAAACACCAGTACTTACCTCAGAGTTAATTAACAAAATTTGTGGTTGTCATGTTTATTTTAAATGCGAAAACTTTCAAAAAATGGGGGCTTTTAAAATGAGAGGAGCGATCAACGCGATTCAAAATTTAACTTCCAAACAAAAAGAAAATGGAGTTGTAACCCATTCTTCAGGAAACTTTGCTCAGGCAATCTCACTTGCATCAAAATATTTAAATATCAAAGCATTTATTGTGATGCCAGAAAATGCCCCTCAAGTCAAGAAAGATGCAGTTTTAAATTATCAAGGAATTATTGTTGAGTGCAAATCCAATATAAAAGCAAGAGAGATTGAAGCAGAAAGAATTGTTAAAAACGAAAACGCTACCTTTATTCATCCATCTAATGATGATCAAGTAATCCTGGGACAAAGTACTTCAGCAAAAGAATTATTGGAAAAACAACCCGACTTGAATGTTATTTTAACACCTGTAGGCGGAGGAGGTCTCCTTGCTGGTACCGCCCTTTCAGCAAAATATTTTTCAAGTAATTGCGAAGTTATTGGTGCCGAACCTGAAAATGTAGATGACGCCTACAGATCTCTCAAGAGCGGAAAAATAGAATATAATAAAAACACTAGTACTATTGCAGACGGTCTTAGAACCAATTTAGGAGATCGAAATTTCCCCATAATTTTAGAAAATGTAAAAAAGATAATTCGAGTGAGTGAAGAGGAGATTATTAATGCAATGAAATTGGTTTGGGAACGCATGAAGATGGTTATAGAGCCCTCAAGTGCTGTGCCACTTGCTGCTTTATTAAAAGAAAAACAAAATTTTAAAAATAAAAAAGTCGGAATTATAATTTCTGGTGGGAATGTAGATTTGACTAATTTACCATTTTAAACTATTATGATGAAAGTTGGAATTATAGGAAGTGGAACCATGGGAAGCGGAATAGCTCAAGTTGCTGCGACATCTGGTTGCCAGGTAAACTTATTTGATGCTAATCGAGCAGTGTTGGAAAAGTCCAAGATTTCTCTCGAAAAAATATTAATCCGTTTAATTGAAAAAGGACGAATTGATACCTCAGAAAAAAACAGAATTCAAAGTAATATTAATTACGTTGATTCTTTAGAAAAATTAAGTGATTCCGATTTAATAATTGAGGCAATCATAGAAAATCTAGAAATAAAGAAAAAAGTATTTTCTGAATTAGAGACCATGGTTAGTGATGATTGCATAATAGCTTCGAATACATCGAGTTTATCCATAGCCTCCATCGCTGCGTCATTAAAAAACCCAAAACGTTGTGTTGGGATTCATTTTTTTAATCCTGCCCCCTTAATGAAATTAGTGGAGGTCATTCCTGCGATACAAACTTCCTATGAAACTCTAGAAAAATCAATAGATACGATTTCAAGCTGGGGAAAAACAGTAGCTATTGCAAAAGATACTCCAGGTTTTATTGTAAATAGAGTAGCTAGGCCTTTCTACAGTGAAGCGTTACGAATATATGAAGAAGGTGTTGCCAGTTTTCAAGCCATAGATAACAGTTTAAAGAACTTGGGAGGGTTCCGTATGGGGCCTTTTGAATTAATGGATTTTATAGGCAATGATGTTAATTTTACTGTAACAGAAACGGTATTTAAATCTTTCTTTTTTGATCCCAGATATAAACCCTCATTTACTCAAAAACGGTTTGCAGAGGCAGGCTATTTAGGACGAAAATCTGGGATTGGATTTTATGAATATGATAAAAATAATCAAATAGTCCCACTAGATAAAAATGAGTCCAAAATTGACAGTACCTTATCTCAATTAATTTTTGACAGAGTTTTAGTCATGTTAATTAATGAAGCTGCAGACACGTTATTTTGGAATATAGCTACCGCCATGGATATTGATAACGCAATGACTAAAGGAGTTAATTATCCGAAAGGACTCTTAGCTTGGGCGGATGAAAAAGGAATTGATTGGTGTGTGAATCAAATGGATCAATTATATGATGAATATCGTGAAGACAGATACCGTTGCTCACCTATTTTACGAAAAATGAACCGTGAAAAGAAAAACTTCTTTTAATGGAAAGTAAAGATATTCCTCATAAAATGTTAAGCTTAGATGCCTTCAGTCAGTGGTTAGGAATCAAAATATTGGCATGTGAAATTGGAAAATGCAAACTTGGAATGACGGTTCGAAAAGAGATGTTAAATAGTATGGATAAGGCGCATGGGGCTATTACCTATGCACTAGCAGATACAGCTTTTGGTTTTACAGCAAATACCTATGGGAAATATGCAGTTTCTATCGAAACATCCATCAATCATATTGAAGCATTGGAAGAAGGAGATTATTTAATCGCTGAAGCAACTTTAAGTCTTCAGAAAACAAAGGTAGGCTTTAACATTGTTGAAGTAAAGAGAGAAAATGAATTAGTCGCACTCTTTAAAGGTGTGGTATATAGAACTTCAAAAGACTGGGAATAATCATGAAAGAAGCATATATAATAGATGGTATTCGGACACCAATAGGAAACTATAAAGGAACATTGAGCGCCATTCGGACCGATGATTTAGGAGCACTAGTAATCTCAGAAATAGTAAAAAGAAATTCGGAGATTCCAAAAAATGCTTATGACGATATCATTATGGGTTGTGCAAATCAAGCGGGTGAAGACAATCGTAATGTTGCACGGATGTCCTCTTTGTTAGCAGGGATGCCATTTACGGTTCCTGGCGAGACGATTAATAGACTTTGTAGTTCTGGATTGTCAGCAATTATTCACGCAAATAGAGCGATTAAAGCTGGTGATGGTGATTTATTTATAGCTGGTGGTGTAGAAAATATGACACGTGGACCCTATGTTATTCAAAAACCAGCTACAGGATTTGGCGGAGATTCAAAAATGTATGATTCTACTTTTGGTTGGCGATTCATCAACCCGAAAATGGAAAAATTATATGGAGTGGACGGTATGGGAATTACCGCTGAGAACTTAGTAGCTAAGTATAATATCTCCAGAAAAGATCAAGATGAATTCGCATATTGGAGCCAAATGAAAGCCAGCAAAGCTCAGCGAAACGGTAGATTAGCAAAAGAAATAGTCACGGTTGAAGTTCCACAACGGAAAAAAGAATCTATTTTATTTTCTAGAGATGAATTTATTAAACCGAATACCTCCTTGGAGGTGCTCAGCAATTTAAGACCTGCATTTAAAAAAGAAACAGGTAGTGTTACTGCAGGAAATAGTTCAGGATTAAATGATGGCGCAGCAGCTACCATTATCGCGTCAGAAGACGCAGTAAAAAAATATAATTTAAAACCTTTAGCTCGTATTGTTAGTTCTGCAGTAGTAGGAGTAGAGCCAAGAATAATGGGTATAGGTCCCGTTGAAGCATCTAATAAGGCGCTATTGAAGGCTGGATTATCACTTAAAGACATGGACATTATTGAGTTAAATGAAGCCTTTGCAGCCCAAGCTTTAGCTTGTACAAGAGCTTTGGGTTTAAAAGATAATGACGCTAGATTAAACCCCAATGGAGGTGCCATTGCGCTGGGTCACCCTCTTGGAGTCACCGGTGCAAGAATTACTTATTCTGCTGCACTAGAATTGAAAGAAAAAAATAAAAAATACGCATTGATAACTATGTGTATTGGAGTAGGTCAAGGATATGCCGCGGTTATTGAAAATATAAAATAAACTGGATTATGAAAAAACTAGAAAGTTATATTAATGGTCAATGGTGTTATGGTTCAGGCGAAGGAATTCCAATGAAAGATGCTGTTACTGGTGAGATTGTTGCACTATCAGACACTTCAGGATTTAACTTTTCAGAAGTGCTCCATTACGGGAGAGTTAAAGGAGAGGCTTTACGTAAAATGACATTTCAAGAACGTGGAAATATGCTAAAAAAATTAGCATTTCATCTAATAAAAAAGAAACAGCATTTTTACGATCTTAGTTTTCGAACAGGAGCAACTAAAATTGATAGTTGGATAGATATTGAAGGAGGTTTTGGTAATTTATTTGCAAATGCTTCTCTACGAAAGCTTTTCCCAAACCAGTCTTATCATGTAGAAGGGGATCCTATTGATTTGTCAAGAGGTGGACGTTTTATGGCCCACCACATTTTAGTTCCTAAAAGAGGGGTCGCCATTCATATTAATGCGTTTAATTTTCCTGTTTGGGGTATGCTAGAGAAGTGTGCAGTAAACTGGATGGCAGGAGTACCTGCGGTGGTAAAACCTGCAACCAACACTTCCTTTTTGACAGAAGCGGTAGTCAGAGAAATAATAGCCTCCAATATACTACCCGAGGGTTCTCTGCAATTAATTTCAGGTTCTGCCAGAACAATTTTAGATGCTATTGAGTCGCAGGATGTAGTTACTTTTACAGGTTCTGCTGATACGGGTAGAATGCTAAAAGCACATCCAAAAGTTATCAATGAATCGGTTCCTTTTAATATGGAAGCAGATTCGTTAAACTCTTGTGTTTTAGGAGAAGATGCCGTCCCCGGCACTCCTGAATTTGATATTTTTATAAAAGAAGTTAGAAAAGAAATGACTGTAAAATGTGGTCAAAAATGTACCGCTATTCGAAGAATTATTGTTCCTGAAAAATTAATGGAAGATGTTCAAATAGCACTGGGGCAACAATTAGAAAAAGTAACCATTGGTGATCCAAGACTTAAAGAGGTTAGGATGGGAGCTTTGGTTAGTAAAGATCAAGTTCAAGAAGTAAAAGAACGGGTTGGAGAGTTAAGAAAAACAGCTCAATTGGTTTATGGTAATTTAGAAGAGGTAACCACGTTAGGAGCAAGTGCCAAGGATGGTGCTTTTTTAGCTCCAATTTTATTAAGAGAAGATCAGCCATTCAAAAACACCGCCATACACGAAATTGAAGCTTTTGGTCCTGTAAGTACTTTAATGCCCTATAAAACTTTAGATGAAGCTATTCGCCTAGCTCACCTTGGGAAAGGTTCTTTAGTATCCTCTATCATCACAAATAATGATTTGACAGCAAAGGAATATGTAGTAGAAGCAGCTACGCACCATGGAAGAATATTGGTTTTAAATCGCGAAAATGCAAAAGAGAGTACGGGTCATGGCTCCCCGCTACCTACGTTAGTACATGGAGGTCCGGGAAGAGCTGGAGGGGGTGAAGAAATGGGAGGATTGAGAGGAGTAAAGCATTATTTACAACGATGTGCCATTCAAGGCTCTCCAACAACATTAACAGAAGTAACAGGGATATATCAGCCAAAAGGGGCTTATAAAGAAATCGATCAACATCCATTTGCATATCATTGGGAAGATTTGGAGCCCGGAATGTCTCTTAAAACTCATAAAAGAACCATTACAGACGGTGATGTTGTCAACTTTGCTAACCTAACCTGGGATCATTTTTATGCGCATACTGATATCACATCTCTCGATGGAAGTATTTTTGAGAAAAGAACAGCACATGGCTACTTTATATTAGCTGCAGCAGCGGGATTGTTCGTTTATCCAAATAAGGGTCCTGTAGCTGCAAATTACGGACTGGAAGATTGTCGCTTTCTAAGACCTATCTATCATAATGATACGGTTTACGTTCGATTAACATGCAAACAAAAAATTGATCGAGATTCAAGAGGAAAAGAGCATCCTAGTGGAATCGTAAAATGGTATGTAGAAGTTTTTGACCAGGATGACGAACTAGTAGCGATTGCAACAATTTTGACAATGGTTCAAAAAAAACAAGAGGTTTTTACTGAAATTACCACTGATAATATGGAAATGTATTTATCAAAATTAGATGAAAATTCGAAACCCTCCTGGGGAATAATGACCCCTCAACATATGGTTGAACACTTGGAGTATACCTATCGAATTGCATCTTCTGAGATTCAAGATTTTGAAATTGCTACTCCAGAAAATCATATTGAAAAAGTACAAGAATCATTATACAACTATAAATCAATGCCTGTTGATTTTAATTTTCCTTTACACGAGAAAGGACAGTTAGAGGTACTAAAACACGAAACCCTGTCGATGGCAAAAACCAAATTATTGGAAGCAAGAAATGCGTATTTAGATTTCTACAAAGAAAATCCGAAGGCTATCGTTAAAAATGTTGTTTTTGGTCATTTAGAGAAATACGAATGGTATCTATTAGAACGGAAACATTTAAATCATCATTTTAAACAATTTGGATTATTATAATATGGAAGCATACGTTCACAATACAATCAATAAAGGTATTGCTACGATCGAGTTTTTTCACCCAACTCACAATAGCTTACCTGGAAAAATACTTACAAAACTCGCCAATACAATCAAGGAAGCGGGACAAGATAACACCATCAAAGTTATTATTTTGAAAAGTGGAGGTCACCGTACTTTTTGTGCTGGAGCAAGTTTTGAGGAATTGACTGCAATTAACGATTCGGTTACTGGAAAAGCTTTCTTTTCTGGTTTTGCAAATGTAATTAATGAAATGCGTAAATGTCCTAAATTTATTATTGGAAGAATTCAAGGAAAGACTGTAGGAGGTGGCGTTGGAATTGCCGCAGCTACAGATTACTGTATGGCTACAAAATTCGCAGCTATCAAGTTGAGTGAATTAAACATTGGAATTGGCCCTTTTGTGGTTGGACCAGCAGTCCAGCGAAAACTAGGTCTAAGTGCTATGTCACAAATAGCGATGGATGCAAATTCTTTTTATAGTGCTGAATGGGCAAAACAAAAAGGACTCTTTTCTCAAGTATACGAGACCGTAGACGAATTAGATACTGCTATTTTAACTTTTGCAACAAAATTATGTGCCTACAATCCTGAAGCTATGATGGAAATGAAAAAAGTATTTTGGACGGGCACCGAAAACTGGGATTGTTTGTTAGCAGAACGAGCTTCGATAAGTGGGCGTCTAGTTTTATCTGAATTTACAAAAGAGACCCTAAAGAAATTTAAATAAATGTTTTACAGTTTTAAAGGACATATTCCAGTAGTTCACGAAAGCAGCTTTGTTCATCCTCTAGCAGCGGTTACAGGGAATGTTGTAATAGGTAAAAATTGTTATGTAGGACCAGGAGCCGCAATCCGTGGTGATTGGGGTGAAATTATTTTAGAGGATGGAGTTAATGTTCAAGAAAATTGCACCGTACATATGTTTCCTGGAAAAACAATTTTTTTAAAAGAAGGCTCACATGTAGGTCATGGTGCTATTATACATGGAGCTAACTTAGGTCGTAATTGTCTTATAGGTATGAATAGTGTAATTATGGATGATGCCGTTATAGGAGCCCAATCAATTGTTGGAGCTATGACCTTTGTAAAAGCAGCATCGGTTTTTCCTAAACGAAGTTTAATAGTTGGAAATCCAGCCAAAGTTATTAAAGAAGTTTCAGATGAGATGTTAAATTGGAAAACTGCAGGAACTAAATTATATCAACAATTACCTGCCGATTGCTTTGAAAGTTTGAAGGAAGTGGAACCGCTTCGAGAACTTCCAAGAAGCAGGCCTAGACAAGAAGATTTTTATAAAACATTAAGTGAAATAAAAAATAAAAAATAAGAAAGACAATTATCAATGTCCGAATATAAATTTAAAATGCCAAAACTTGGCGAGAGTATCACTGAAGCAGCCATTATTAAGTGGTTTAAAAATGTTGGCGAAACGATTGAAGAGGATGAGGTGCTCCTAGAAGTTGCTACCGATAAAGTAGACTCTGAAGTTCCATCATTAGTGTCAGGCACAATTACAAAATTACTATACCAGCAGAACGATGTTATAAAAATTGGAGAAACAATTGCACTCATAGAAACAGATAATCAAATAAAAAACATTAAAAAACAGCAGACTCCAAAAAAAGAAACTCCTAAAAACAAAAAACTAACCTCTTTAAGGCCGAACAAAAAAACTCAATCAATTGAATTTGAGGTTGCGAATCCAAATTTACATTTTTCACCATTAGTAGTTAGTGTAGCCAAGGAATATCATATTAGTTTTGAAGAATTAGCACGAATTCCTGTTTCTGGTAATGAAGGGCGTTTACGTAAAAGTGACCTAATGAATTATATAGAAGCAGATCGTCCCTTTAAGTATGCACAACCAAAAGAATCAGATAACAAATTTGAAATTCCTAATTTAAAATTTGATAAGGGAAAAGGGAAGCTTGTTGAGATGGATCGTATGCGACAAATGATCGCAGATCGAATGGTTTTTAGCAAACGTACCTCTCCTCACGTTACGGCTTATGTGGAGACAGATTTAACAGAGATGGTAAACTGGAGAAATCATGTTAAAAGTAATTTTTTAAAAAAATATCAAGAAAAGTTAACTTTTACCCCACTATTTGTGGAAGCTGTTGCTAGCGCCCTCATCGATTTTCCAATGATAAACTCAAGCTTAGACGGTAAAAATATTATTGTAAAAGAAGAAATCAATATAGGAATGGCTACAGCCTTACCCTCTGGTAACTTAATTGTTCCAGTTGTTAAGAATGCCGATAAAAAAAATTTAAAGGAGCTTGCAGCATCCATCAATTCATTATCACTAAAAGCCAGAAAAAATAAACTAAAAGCAGATGATTCGAGTGGTAGTACTTTCACTATTTCGAATGTTGGAACCTTTGGCTCTGTAATGGGAACTCCTATAATTAACCAACCAGAGGCCGCAATACTTGCTACTGGAATCATTAAAAAAAGAGCTGAGGTAATAGAAAGACCAGAGGGCGACTCTATTGAAATAAGACAAATGATGTACTTGTCATTGTCTTTTGATCATCGGATTGTAGATGGATTTTTAGCGGGATCCTTTTTAAGAAGAATCGCCGACAACTTAGAGAATTTTGATAGTAATAGAAAAATATAATATACTGTCTTTTAAAAAAGATAAAAAACAAAAAATGATAAAAATAAAAATTACCAAAACTGAAAATTCCACGATAAATGAATTGGATTTTGATCATATTCCACTAGGTAAGATTTTCACCGATCACATGTTTATTTGTGATTATGAAAATGGGTCTTGGAATAATCCCCGTATTCAACCCATGCAAACAATAGCTACTCATCCTGCAACCATGGCTTTGCATTACGGACAAGCAATTTTTGAGGGAATGAAAGCCACTTTAAATGGAGCTGGAGTTCCTTTATTATTTAGGCCTTCAAAAAATGCAGCTAGATTAAATGCCAGTGCAGTCCGAATGGGAATGCCAGAACTCCCTCAAGAAATTTTTTCAGAAGGCTTAAAACAATTGGTGAATTTAGATAAGGATTGGATTCCAAAGAAAAAAGGAAGTGCCATGTACTTGCGTCCATTCATGTACGCCGATGAACATTTTATAGGTATGCGTGCAGCAACAAGTTACAAGTTTATTATTATTTGCTCTCCTGCAGGGCCTTATTTTAGTGAGCGAATAAAACTTTTTGCAGAAAAAAAGTTTATCAGAGCTGCTTATGGTGGAACTGGAGAGGCAAAAGCAGCGGGTAATTATGCTGCAGCAATTTTACCAACAGAAAAAGCAAAATCGAAAGGTTATAATCAAGTTTTGTGGTTAGACGCAGCCGAACATAAGTATATTGAAGAAGTGGGAACAATGAATGTATTCTTTAAAGTTTCTGGTAAAATTATTACTCCCAAAAGAAATGGATCTATTTTAGATGGAATTACTCGGATGAGTGTAATCGATTTGTTAAGACATAAAGGGTTTGAAGTAACAGAACGACCTATTTCTCTGGAAGAAATAAGAGAAGCTTCTCACAACGGTAGCTTAGAAGAGGCTTTCGGTACTGGAACGGCAGTAGGAATAGCATATATTCAAGAAATTGGTATGGATGATGAAGTCATCCATGTTTCTGATCAAAGTCCTGTTGCTGAGGATATAAACAATACACTTAATAAAATAAAAATTGGAGAAACAGCTGACCCTTTTGGTTGGATGATTCCAGTAGCTTAATAGTTATAAATAAAATTAAGATTTGCCGAACATAAATAATTATAAAGAGATTTTAAAAAATGGATTTACCAAACTTTGTACTGCGAAAGCAATGACAGAGGTGTTCGAAGTAAATTTTAAAGAAGTGTCTAAATATGTTCATGCCACCTCTAGAGGTCATGAAGTCATTCAAATAGCTTTAGGAATGCAGCTATTACCTCACGATTATTTGTTTCCCTATTACAGAGACGATGCCATGTTACTTGCTCTAGGTATGACACCCTACGATCTAATGCTTCAGGTGCTAGCAAAAAAAGAAGATCCGTTTTCTGGAGGTAGAACCTATTATAGTCATCCAAGTCTTAAAGATGACGACAAGCCAAAAATACCGCATCAAAGTTCAGCGACAGGCATGCAAGCAATCCCTGCTACGGGAGTAGCGATGGGAATGCAGTATAAAGAATTGGTTGATTCAAAATCGAATACAAACATATTTAACACCCCTGAGGTTAATAGACCCATCACCGTATGTTCACTCGGGGATGCCTCTGTTACCGAAGGTGAAATAGCAGAAGCATTTCAGATGGCTGCGTTAAAACAACTACCGATATTGTATTTAGTTCAAGACAATGGATGGGATATTTCAGCAACATCTCAAGAAACGAGAGCGCAAGATGCTTACGATTATGCGAAAGGTTTTAATGGTTTGGAGGCGATATCTATTGATGGCAGTAATTTTGAAGAATCGTATATAACCATTCAAAATGCTATTCAAACGATTCGAAAAGAACGCAGACCAATTTTAGTTCATGCTAAAGTTCCTTTGTTAAATCATCATACCTCTGGTGTTCGCATGGAATGGTATAGAGATGATTTAGAAGAGGCAAAGAGTAGAGATCCCTACCCAAAAATGAAACAATTGTTACTTGAAAATGATTTTACTCAAAAGGAATTAAAAACATTAGAGTCGACGACTTACCAGATCGTAAAAAAAGATTTGAAAAAAGCACAAAAAGCAAAGGATCCAGAACCCAAAGATTTATTTACGCACGATTTTGCACCGACTCCAATTACTGAGGAAAAAGGCGAAAGAACTCCTGAAAATGCAAATAAGGTAGTTATGGTAGATTGTGCTTTATTCGCCGTCGAGGAGTTAATGACTCAACATAAGGAATGTTTATTGTATGGTCAAGATGTTGGAGGTCGATTGGGAGGCGTTTTCAGAGAAGCTGCCACTTTAGCTCAAAAATTTGGAGATCATCGGGTGTTTAATACGGCTATTCAAGAAGCGTTTATTGTCGGTAGTACTGTTGGGATGAGTGCTGTGGGTCTAAAGCCAATTGTCGAAGTTCAATTTGCCGATTACCTTTGGCCCGGAATCAACCAATTATTTACAGAAGTAAGTAGATCCTGTTATTTATCAAATGGAAAATGGCCTGTTTCTATGATTTTAAGAGTGCCTATTGGGGCCTACGGAAGTGGAGGGCCTTATCACTCTTCTTCTATAGAAAGTGTTGTAAGTAATATTAGAGGGATAAAAATCGCTTACCCAAGCAATGGAGCTGATTTAAAAGGATTGATGAAAGCTGCTTATTACGATCCAAATCCAGTGATTATTTTAGAACATAAGGGGTTATATTGGAGTAAAGTTCCAGGAACTAAGGGAGCAACCTCAGTAGAGCCAGCAGCGGATTATATACTCCCCTTTGGGAAAGCATGGGTTTTGCAAGAAATATGGAAACAAGAAGCCGAGGAGACAATTTCTTTAATTACCTATGGGATGGGAGTTCATTGGGCAATGAATGCGTCCAAAGAATTAGGATTACAAGACCAAATTGAGGTGGTCGATTTAAGAACCTTGCACCCTTTAGATTACGATACTGTTTTTAAATCGGTTAAGAAATGTAGTAAATGTTTAATTGTTACAGAAGAACCTTCCGAAAATAGCTTTTCCAGAGCTTTGCAGGGGCGTATTCAAGAAGTATGTTTTAAAGAATTAGATGCTCCAGTAATGCTTATTGGTAGCGAAAATATGCCTGCGATTCCTTTAAATACAGTACTAGAACAAACTATGATTCCTTCAACAGAAAAAGTGAAGTTGAAGATTTTAGAACTACGTTCCTACTAATTTACTTTAGTATTTGAATACTAAAATTTTCTGTGGTAAAGCGAGTGTTTTTATTTGGTATAAGTTTAGTACTTTTATGATGTATTATGAAATTAAAAAAATAGAATTAGGTATTTAAAAAAATAAAAATGAAAACTATAATAAATTATTTGTTATTACTATTGATCAGCTTTTTTCCTATTTCTACAAATGCTCAATGGACGTCTGATACTGATATAAATACATTGGTAACAAATTCTGAGAGTGGGGACATGAAAGCCTTAGGAATGTTGTCAGGAAAAACATACGTTGTATACTGGAAAGCTGTTGCAGCTCCAATTAATTACGAATTACGATTACAAATTTTAGATGTGGATGGTTTTCAATTGTTAGGGGAAGAAGGGATGCTGGTCAGTGATGAAATACCAATGAGTACCTATACGGTTATTTGGAATATCACAATCGATTCGGAAGACAACCTTTTTATAGGCGTTACTGGAACAGGAAGTGGAGAGCCAGCTTATGTATTCAAATTGGACGATGAGGGAAATAATTTGTGGGGTTCAAGCGGTATACAAGTAGGTTCGGGTTATTCTGTAACAATGTTACCTTTGTCAAACGGCGAAGTAATCGTGTCTTGGTTTCCTGGCGGTGAGAGTATGATTCAAAAATACGATTCAACAGGTGCAGCTGTATGGGAAAATACAGCATCCATTTCTGAGGACGGAAACGATACGGTTCCTGCCAATTTGTTTGAACTATCTGATGGAGATTTTATCCTGGTTTTTCACAGTATTACCTTTGGGATTAATTCTAATTTGTTTGCACAAAGGTTTACGTCAAGTGAAGGAACAGCGCAGTGGGCAAACCCTACTCAAATAGCTAATTACGGAACTGTTTTTAATACCTTTTATGATGGTTTGCAAATTGGTGATGAGGTTTACATGGGTTATAAAGCTTCTCCAGGTTCAAGATTTGATTCTTTTTTACAGCGTATTGATCCTGACGGTTCACTCCCATGGGGAATCAACGGCTCCGATTTTGACATTAACCAGACCGACTATGAGATGGATACTAGAATAGCTTATCAAGAGGGTTCTTCATATATCTGGGCTACGTGTACGTATACCAACACGAGTCAAAGTGAAAAAGGCGAACGTATACAAAAATTTGATAAGGAAACTGGAGCAAGAATGTTAACTGATCAGGCAAAAGAAATTTACCCTATAGGTAGCGAAAAAGTACATGTAGGGTCGATTCATATGAATGATAATTTTCCATTACTATTGATTAAAGAAGGTTTTGATACTGGAGCTTCTCCAACTACCTTACATGCTTTAAAACTTAACGAAGAAGGCGACTTTGCTTGGGATGAAGAAACTAGGCCGTTAGCTACCTATCCAGCAAATAAAAGCAGAGTTCAGTTCACAAGATTTCTTGAAAATCAGTCTGTTGCCGTTTTTATTGAAAATAAAGGTAGTGGAACTAAGATTTATGCTCAAAATTTAAACGATGGTATTTTGGGAACTTCTGTAGCTGATCCTGAAAGTACTCTCTCATTTGTGAACCCAGTTTCAGAAAATTGGAATATAAAAAGTAATGTTATAATGCAATCAATCTCAATTTATAACATGTTAGGTCAAATAATCCTATTTGATGATAAAATATCCTCAAAAGAAGTTTTTGTGAATACTAAATCGTGGATGCCTGGAAATTATGTTTTAAATATTAAAACAGATCAAGGGAATATTAGTAAAAGTATATTGAAAATATAGGCTGCATAAACCTAGTTAAAAAATATTTTTTTCTATCAGAATTGATAACTTAAACCTAAGGTAATAGAACTTTGGTTAATCACTAATGGATAATAAGTAAGTTCCTCTCCGTTTCTAAAACTTAAATCATTTTTAAAACCTGTAAGGTAATTAATTGTTATCCCAAGAAGCTTTTTGTTTTTAAATTTATAAAGCACCCCAACTTTTGGTGTAAAGAAAAAATTCTGTTTATGATCTTTAAAGTCAATAGAACCAATTGTTCCATTGTAGTAATCTGAGCTATAACCATAGCCAATCCCTAAAAATGGTAAAACGACTCCTTCTTTATTAAATATATACTTTATTCCAAGTGATAATCGAAAACTGTTTTGTTTCAAGTTTAGCGGAATTTCATTTTCAAACTCATCAGCCCCAGACCATATCACAGATAGGTCAAAATCAATAAATAGATTTCCTTTTAAATTCCTCATGAAACTTGGTGAAGATGCTAGTCCTATTCCAACTCCAAATCCGTTGGTATTATTGGTTGCGTTGTTATTAATTTGATTATTGTTAATATTTACTAACAAGCTCCCATAAAATCTAAAGAAGTCTGAATTAAATGTTTTGGCTTGACTAAGTTCTTTTTCAGTTGGCTTATAAGCTTCATAATCACATTTATTGTAGAGTATTGTTAATTCTGTTAAGGTCTTTTTTGAAAATTCTTCAGTACGATTAATTTCATCTCTTATTGAATTACAGTCTTTAAATATGAGGGAAAGAAAGCCTCGTATTTGTTGACGATCCTGTATAACATTTAATTTTTGCTGATTGGTTACATTGATTAGTAAAAAAATATATTTATCAATTTGATATAAAGAAGTTTTTCCAGAAACTAGTAGGTTTGTAAAATAGTCTTCATTATTAAAATTAATTTTAGAATATAATTTTTTGTTTATAAATATACTTTTGATCTCTTTAAAGTTATAGTCTTTTTGATTGCCATTATTTTTTAAGTATACTTTTTTTAGATCATTGTCTATGAGAACCTTTCCTTTAATGGATATGTTTTTAGTAGTAGTTATTAAACCAGACTGATAATTTTGAGCGACACTCAAATTAATACAAATCAGAGAAATTATAAGAATAATAGATGTATTATTCATATTTTAATTTTTTACAAAATTATTTTTTAGATGAAATAATTGGTGGATATTGAGCAAGAATTTTTGTGACAATTTCTTTAATTCGGGCTTCTTTTTTTTCGACAGTAGTCATGACCAAATCACCTTTTCCAATTCCTTGCCAAACCAATTCATTTTTTTCTTTATCTATTAAATCAATAAACAAAGTTCCTTCTGGAGTTGACGATACGGAAGTGCCTCCGCCATACCAGGGACCATATCCATAACCCCAATATCCAAAATTATTATTATAAACATCAATCCTCTCGTTCTCTTTTGTAAAAATACTGATAAGTAAATCGGGATCCGCATCGATTTTCATACCCTTAGCTTTAAGGTTGACTTCAATTTCTCGCATGATTCTTTTTTTATCTAAATCAGATATTTTTGCTTTATCAATTCCAGGTTTGTAAAAAGCAAATGTTTGATATTCCTTAAAATTAGTCACAGAATCATAGTCAGCTACAACACGGATGGTGGAACAGGAAAAAAGTAAAAATAGAGCGACTAACGAAATAAATTTTAAATTTTTCATAGTTTTTTATTTAAATAAAGATTTATCTACAAAATTAGGAAGTGTCACTTTCAAATTTGGATTATTTTTCATGGCTCTTTTAATAGCAAAAATAGCTTCCTCATTTCTAGCCCAACTTCTTCTAGAAACTCCGTTATTTACATCCCAGTAAAGCATTGATTCTAGGCGTCTTTGCGCATCAATACTACCATCAATAACCATACCAAAACCACCATTTATAACTTCGCCCCAGCCAACTCCGCCACCATTATGGATACTTACCCAGGTAGCTCCTCTGAAACTATCACCTATTACGTTTTGAATCGCCATGTCTGCTGTAAACTGACTTCCGTCATAAATATTAGATGTTTCACGGTATGGAGAATCAGTTCCAGAAACATCGTGATGATCTCTTCCCAATACGACAATTCCTATCTTTTTTTCTTTAATAGCTTTATTAAAAGCAGTTGCTATTTTCATTCTTCCTTCAGCATCTGCATATAATATTCTAGCTTGAGACCCTACCACTAGTTTATTTTCTTGAGCTCCTCTGATCCATTGAATGTTGTCTAACATTTGTTGTTGAATTTCAGGTGGAGAAGTTTTGAGCATTTCTTCTAAAACTTCACAAGCTATTTGATCGGTTTTTTCTAAATCTTTTGGATTTCCAGTCGCACATACCCAACGGAACGGCCCAAAACCATAATCAAAGCACATGGGACCCATAATATCTTGAACATAACTAGGATATTTGAAATCTCTCATCGGATTTTGATGATCTAAAACATCTGCACCAGCTCTTGAGGCCTCCAATAAAAAGGCATTTCCGTAGTCAAAAAAATAGGTTCCTTTTGAAGTATGTTTATTAATTGCCGAAGCATGACGTCGTAAACTTTTTTGTACTTCTTCTTTAAATTGAGCCGGTTGATTAGCCATCATTTCATTGGCTTCTTCGTAGGAGAGACCAATAGGATAATAGCCGCCAGACCATGGATTATGCAAAGAAGATTGATCACTTCCTAAATCGATGGCTAAATTTTCTTTATCGAATGTTTCCCAAACCTCTACTACATTACCATCATAGGCGATAGATACAGTTTCCTTGTTATGGACAGCCTCTTTTACTCGTTTTGTCAATGCATGAATATCAATATAAACTTCATCAACCCAACCTTGTGAATGTCTAGTTTCAATTACTTTTTTATTTACCTCTGCACAAACAGTAATACATCCCGCAATATTTCCAGCTTTAGGTTGTGCCCCGCTCATACCTCCTAAACCAGAAGTGACAAATAATCCTCCGTATGGGCTTTTATTTATTTTCCTGAAAGCATTTAGGACGGTTATGGTAGTTCCATGAACAATTCCTTGAGGGCCAATGTACATATAACTACCTGCAGTCATTTGTCCATATTGCGTGACCCCAAGAGCATTAAATTTTTCCCAATCATCTTGTTTTGAATAATTAGGAATCATCATACCATTGGTCACCACAACTCTTGGAGCATTTTTATGAGAAGGGAATAGACCTTGAGGATGACCTGAGTACATGACTAAGGTTTGTTCCTCGGTCATTTCAGATAAATATTTCATTGTAAGCAAATATTGAGCCCAGTTTTGGAATACACCACCATTTCCACCATATGTTATAAGTTCATGTGGATGTTGTGCAACTGCATAATCTAAATTATTTTGAATCATAAGCATAATTGCTTTTGCTTGTTCAGATTTTCCAGGATATTCATTGATAGGTCGAGCATACATTTTATAATCAGGACGAAAACGATACATATAAATTCGCCCATAGGTTTCTAACTCCTCTTTAAATTCAGAAAACAAAACTCTATGGTGTGCTGAATCGAAATAACGAAGCGCATTTTTTAAAGCTAGTTTTTTTTCATCAACCGATAGTATATCTTTCCTTTTTGGGGCATGATTTATAGAAGGATTAAATGTTTTTGGTGAAGGAAGTGAAATGGGAATTCCTTGTTGTATTTCTTCTTTAAAAGTCATTTTTTTTGAGTATTCGTTTTTTTATTATATCCATATGGACAGTGCTTGCAACCACTCTCGCAACAATAACCACGCTTTAAATGGTACTGCTCTGTAAAACATTTAAACCCCTGGGGAGTCATGTAATAATCTCCTTCTTCTAAAGGGATATGTTTTTTGAAATTAGTCACTTAACAAAAGTAACATTTTATGTTATTGTTTGAATTAAGTTTTTGTTAATTGATGCTTCATTACATAAAATAGTTACTCTGGCTAACCTAGTTATGAATAATTTATTTTTACTTTTGAATAAAATTAGACAGTCAAAAAATTATTAAAAAATCAATTGTTAGAAAGCAAACAAAGTGTTTTAAACCAAACAATTTCCTTAACACCATTTTTAAAAACCGGTTGTAGACTGGTAATTAAAAGAGAAGATTTAATACATCCCTATATTTCAGGTAATAAGTACAGAAAATTAAAATATAATTTAATTAGTGCAAAAAAAGCGAACCATAACACATTATTGACTTATGGCGGAGCGTATTCTAATCACATAGCAGCAGTTGCATCGGCAGGTAAAGAGTTTGGATTTAATACCATTGGTGTTATCCGTGGTGAGGAATTAATGGATCAAGTTGATTGTAACCCTACATTAGTTTTCGCGAAAAAATGTGGCATGAAATTTTTATTTATTTCGCGTAAGGATTACCAGTTAAAAACGAAGAGTTCTTTTATAGATTTTTTAAAATCTAAATTTGGAAAATTTTATTTAATCCCTGAAGGTGGTACCAATCAATTGGCTGTAAGAGGGTGTTCTGAAATATTAAAAAAAGAAGATTTAAATTTCGATACTATTTGCGTATCTGTGGGGACTGGAGGGACTTTTGCAGGACTCATAAAATCCTCAAAAAGTTCTCAAAATATAATCGGTTTTTCTGCACTAAAGGGAACCTTTCAGCTATCTGAAATTAACAAATATACCCATCAATCAAATTTTAAGTTATTAGATGATTATTGTTTTGGAGGTTATGCTAAAGTAAATACACAACTCATTAATTTTATAAATTCTTTTAAAGAGATTACAGCGATACCACTAGACCCTATTTATACCGGGAAAATGATGTTTGGAATTATTGATTTAATCAAAAAAGGATTGATCCAGGAAAAAAGTTCAATTTTATGTATTCATACAGGAGGCCTACAGGGTATTGCTGGAATGAATAATGTATTAAAAAAGAAAAACCTCCCTTTAATTAAGTAGTCGTTACTAAAATTATTCATTATTAAAATAATAATGATTCCTTATTTTTTTTTAATTTAACTGAAATTTTAAGAATGAATACTATTTTATTGTAGAATGAGTTTTTATAACATGATTGATTTTTTAATTCAACTTTTGAGATGACTTTTAATTCATATAAAGTAGTGGCGTTTTGTTGTATTCTTATCGTTGGATGTAGAGCAAAAAAAAATTCGGTAGCTACTCCCAAAAAAAAATATGTTCCTACAGAAAATGTAATTGTAGAAAAACAACGGGAGCCATTAGATAAAGAAATTAAAGCTCCCTCAAAGAACATTTCCTATAAAGAGACCGTTTTTTTATATGTAGAAAATTATAGTTCTATTGCAAAGGAAGAAATGCTCCAATATGGAATTCCTGCTAGTATAACTCTTGCGCAAGGAATCCTAGAAAGTGGTGCTGGGAGAGGTGAATTAAGTTCCAAATCTAATAATCATTTCGGGATAAAATGTCATAAAGGATGGACTGGTGGGCGTGTTTATCATGATGATGATAAATTACAAGAATGTTTTAGAAAGTATAAAGACCCAAAATATTCGTTCAGAGATCATTCCCTATTTTTAACGAAACGATCCCGCTATCATGAATTATTTGAATATGAAAAAAATGATTATCAATCTTGGGCTAAAGGTTTAAAAAAAGCCGGATATGCAACAGACCCTAAATATCCTGATAAATTAATTCGAATCATAGAGACCTACGAACTTTATATTTACGATGAGGAAGTATTGGATAGAAAAAAATCAAAAAAGAGGGTAAAAAAATCTTCGAAAGAGAAATTTTATATCGTAGAGAAAGGAGATACGTTGTATAGTATTTCAAAAAAGTTTAATCTTACGGTAGATGAATTAAAACGATACAATACTTTGGATGGCAATACCATAAATGTTGGTCAAGAATTAAACCTTCAAGTCATGAAAAACTAAAACGAAAGATTTAATTAATTTTTGAGTTCATTTTTCCAGTCCTCATACTGTTCTGGAGTTAACGTCTTTATCATTTGAGAATTAAACGCGTCATTTGCTTTTTTTTGATCATTCACCATCGTTGCTTTATTTTCGTCAAGATTTGATTTTCGTATGCTAACTTCTCTGGTTACCAGGGCTCTAAATAAAGTACGTTTTTGATTGCTATTTAAACCTAAATCATTGGTTAAAATTTGCAACTCATTATTGGCAACAACTTCCGGCCTATCTTGGTTTTGTGTTAGATTTTGTGCAGACAAAGTAGATAAGCTAAAAAGCATAATAAATGCTATGTTTACAAAAGTGAATTTATATTTCATTAAAACAGATTTATTTAAAATCAACAAAAATTAAGCCAAAAGAATTAATCTTCTATAGCCTCCAAATATTCAAGTAACATGGTTACCCCCTCATTGTGTACGAGTGATCTACCTAGTTGAGGCATTAAATAGGTTGGTGTTGTACTTTGAATACGACTTTCAATTTGCCCTCTATGCGAATAAATACCAGTTGTTTCAAAATCGGTCTCCAATCTAAAGTCTAATAAAAAACCAGTAGGAACATAGCCTCCGGGTTGATGACAATGCGCGCAATTAATGTCTATATAGGATCTACCTCTTTCAAAAATGTCAAAATTGATTTCATCTTCCCAATCTGCGAGGACCTCTATGTTTGAAACATTGGAGATTCCCTCTAATAATCCTATATCTATAAAGTATTGTAGTTGATTTATTGAAATATCACTATTTTGAGGACTAAAATTCATTGCTCTTAATTTAGGTCCTATAGGGGTTACATCTTCATAAATATGATGACAAGTGATACAGTCATCATTGGAGGGTATTTGGTATTGAACTTCTTGGGTAATTCCCTCAGTATTCATATAACTGATTGGAATAACGCTTCCTTGTTCGGTGTAAACAGCTTCATTCATTTCTTCATTCCAAAGATACTCTCCTACTTTCCATGTTCCCTCGGTTTTTATCAAAATTCTTGTTTCAATAATTATTTTATTAGAATCGGTATTACTTTCATCTTCGTAATAATAAAATGTTTTTGAAATTAGCGTGTTATCAGGAAAAATGGGTAATAAACTGTTGTTATTATACTGCATAGCTTCTCCATCAGGCATTCTTATTAACCGTTGTTTATGAGCATAATCTGTAAACAACCGACTATTTAAATCATAAAGATGTACATTTTCTGCAGGGGTTAGATCGGCTAAATTTCCGCTAAAAACACCCATTTCTGACAAGTAATTTTTAAATATTAGTGGCGTACTAAGGGTTTCGGTTTCTACCACTAAATTATTACTTTCATCAGACTCATTCCCTTCCGCATCTAGAGCAGTTACATAAAAAGCATAAGTGGTTCCAGATGATAAACCAGATACATTTACTGACGTTCCATTATTTATAGTTTGATTATAAACTCCGTCACTGTAAAGTTTATAATTGGTGACTCCAACATTGTCTGTAGCTGCACTCCAACTTAAATCTAAAGAACTATCGGTAATATTTGATACGATAAGATTTTGAGGAGCGGACGGGTTTTGATTGTCAATATCGGACATTCCGTCGTCATCACTACCACAGGAAATTAATAATAGTACAATAATAAAATTTGTTAGTAAATCCTTTTTCATTTTCTAAATTTTGTCTAAAATACAATTTTGATTGAATTTTAAAATATTTTGCTCTTCTTTTTACTTTTTAAATATATAATTTTAACATAGTTACTTGTGTTCATTGTTTATATTTAACATTCAAAATCAGAAATAATAATTAGATGACAAAAGATATAACGACGTTCGTATTTTTAATGGGTTTTTCTTTCTTATTTGCACAAAATAGAACTATTCCTGTTGATACTTTAGTAATGACCGCTCATAACACAACTGTTAAAGGACAAGATTTTTCTTATAGTGCCGAAACAGGAACTCAACCTGTCTGGAACAAAGATGGAGAGCCCATGGCTACCTTATTTTATACTTATTATACTAGAGATAATATAAAAAATAGAGCTAATAGACCTTTAATTATATCATTTAATGGAGGGCCTGGTTCTGCATCTGTTTGGATGCACATTGCTTATACCGGGCCAAGAATACTTAATATAGATGAAGAAGGGAATCCGATACAACCATACGGATTTAAAGCGAATCCAAATTCTATTATTGATGTCGCAGATATTGTTTTTGTTAACCCTGTAAATACTGGATATTCAAGAATGATTCCTGATAGTGAAGGAAAAATGCCTGATAAAAAATTATTTTTTGGCATCAACGCCGATATTAAATATCTTGCTGAGTGGATAAATACATTTGTGTCCAGACACAATCGCTGGGAGTCTCCAAAATATATTATTGGTGAAAGTTATGGAGGTACTCGTGTCATGGGATTGTCTAATGAATTACAAAGTTCTCAATGGATGTATTTAAATGGTGTTATTCTTGTTTCTCCGGCTGACTATAAGTTATACAATACCAATCAACCTGTATATTCTGCGATTAATTTACCATACTTCACTGCTGCTGCTTGGTACCACAAAGTATTACCAGCTGAATTACAAGATAAAGATTTATTGGAAATTCTTCCCGAATCTGAAGACTATGCCATAAATACTTTAATGCCAGCTCTTGCTAAAGGTAGTACTATATCAAATGAAGAAAGAGATAAGGTAGCCGAACAAATGGCTTATTATTCTGGTTTGAGTAAAAAATCAATTCTTAGTCATAATTTAGATGTGCCTACTAGTTTTTTTTGGAAGGAACTTATGCGAGATAAAACAGGATTTACTCTAGGAAGATTAGATTCTAGATATCTAGGAATCGATAGAAAAGAAGCTGGTACGAGACCCGATTATAGTCCTGAATTGACCTCATGGCTGCATTCTTTTACACCAGCTATTAATCACTATATAAAATCTGAATTGAATTTTAATACTGATGTTAAGTACAATATGTTTGGAGATGTTTATCCATGGGATCGGAGAAATAATGAAACAAGAGAAGAGTTACGAATGGCTATGGCTACTAACCCTTATTTAAAAGTGCTAAATCAATCTGGGTATTATGATGGAGCTACTACTTATTTTGCGGCTAAATATACTTTATCACAAATAGATCCAAGCGGAAAGATGAAAGACCGTATGACATTTAAAGGATATCGAAGTGGTCACATGATGTACCTGAGAAATCAAGATTTAATCAAAGCCAATGAGGATTTAAGAATTTTCATCAAAAATTCATCTACTAACGGGAAAGCCGCTAAATACTAGCTTTTTTTATTAAACAACGACAGGAGCATTCAATAAATAGTATTAAATGTTTCTCCTGTCACTGTAAATTTACGATTGAAACTCAATTTTTTCTATGTGTTGAATTTTTTCTAAGACAATTGATGCCTCAGCAATTTTTTCATCACTTAGCCTTCGATTTATATTCGAAAATTTGTGAGATTCCTCTAGAAGTTTCCGATACTTTGAATTGAGTACTTCCAATTCACTTTTCTTTTTAAATAGTTTAAACATGACTTTTTTTTTAATTTATTTTATAGTTGAGTAACCGCCGTCAACATGGAGTACCTGTCCAGTAACCCAGGAAGATTTTTTAGTGAGTAAGTAGTTGGCTGCTTCAGCGATATCTGTTACAGTACCCACTTTTTTTAATGGATTTCTTTCTGCTTGGGCCTCCATTTTTTGAGTAGTATTTAAAAATTTATCTGCTAAAGGAGTATCTGTTAGTGAAGGAGCTATCGCATTCACTCTTATTTTTGGTGCAAATTCCGCAGATAAAGATCTAGTCAAACCCTCTATGGCTCCTTTTGAAGTTGCAACTTGAGAATGGAAATTAAACCCGTTTTGAACTGCTATTGTTGAAAATAATACAATGGACGAATTTTCTGACTTCATCAATTTTGGGAGTAGTGTTTTTATGACCCTTGTAGCTCCAACTACTTGTAGTTTAAAATCGTTAATAAAATCGTCCTCTGAAAATCGTTTAAATGGTTTTAAATTGATACTTCCTGGACAATAAACCAATCCGTCTATTTGTTCAGGGAATGATTCTAAATTTAGGGAGTCACTTAAAACATCTAATTTTTGATATTGAATATTCCCTTGACTATTGATGATGTTTTCATGATAAGTAGCAAATACATTATTGCCCTCTTTTTCTAAAAGTTGGACTAGTTCTCTACCTATTCCTGAGGAACCACCTATAACAACATAATTTTTATTCATTTTTTAATCTTTAAATTAATTTATTCCTTTTTTGTATGCTTCTAACGCTCTGTTTCTGGCGTATTTATGATCCACTATGGGCTTTGGATATGTAAGAGTTTCAAAATCTTTAACCCATTTTTTGGTATATGTTAGCGATTTATCAAACTTTTTTAACTGCTCAGTGGGATTGAATATTCTAAAATAAGGAGCAGCGTCACATCCTGTTCCTGCCGCCCATTGCCAATTTCCATTGTTAGAAGAAAGCTCATAATCCAATAGTTTTTTAGCAAAATAGGCTTCCCCGTAACGCCAGTCTATTAATAAATGTTTGCAAAGAAAACCAGCTGTTACCATTCGAACTCGATTGTGCATGTAACCTGTTTCATTCAATTGCCTCATTCCTGCGTCTACTAGTGGATACCCTGTTTTTCCTTGACACCATTTAACATAATCTTCTTTATTGTTAACCCATTGAATACCGTTATATTTAGGCCGAAAGTTTTTAGTAACCACGTGTGGGAAATGGTAAATAATTTGCATGAAAAACTCTCTCCAAATCAATTCACTCAAAAAAGTTTCACTTTTATTTTTTAATTCAGTGATGATTTGTCGAACACTTATCGTTCCAAATCGTAAATGAGGACTCAAATAACTTGTTGAGTCTAAATTTGGAAAATTTCTAGTTTCGGAATAAGTTGAAACATTTTTAAGACTATATTTTTTCACTATTATGGTCGAATTTTTTAATCCAAGTTGATTGAGTGAGGGAAAATCAATCATTTTTTTATAAAAATTATCAAAATTTGCTATTAAGTTTAAATTCACCTTGGTGAAATTTTCTAACCATTTTCTCTTGTAGGGAGTGAAAACTGTATAGGGGTTACCATCTGCTTTTACAATTTCGTCTTCTTCAAATATTACTTGATCTTTGAAGGTTTTCATTTCAATTCCTTTAGAATTTAAAAATTCCTTTATTTTTTGGTCTCTTTTAATTGCATAAGGTTCGTAATCTTTATTTAGATAGACTTTTTGGATATCGTAGGTGGTCACTAATTTTTCCCAAACATCATCAATTTGACCTTTTAAAATTTGTAAGGATGCATTGTGATTGTTGAGTTGTTTGTTGATTTTAGATAGCGATTCGTAAATAAAATTTAACCTGGCGTCATCTTCTGGCAATTCATCTAGTATTGAATCATCAAAAATAAATATGGGTAGTATATTTTCATTTTCATTTAAAGCTTCAAAAAGTCCTGTATTATCCTCTAGCCTTAAGTCTCTACGATACCAAAAAATTGAGATTTTCATGAGTTATTATTAGTTAGTTTTTTTAACATTCCATTGAATATGGCTCCATGAAATGGAAGCACCAAATACCAGTAAATCCTTCCCATTAGTCCTAGGGGTCTGAAGGTAGCTGTTTGAATTAGTGAATTATTTTGGATTTTAAATTCTAACCAAGCCTCACCCGGCAGTTTCATCTCAGCAAATAGTAATAGACGCCCTTCTTTTTTATTAGCATATAGCACTCTCCAAAAATCTAACGCATCTCCAACATCTATTTGATTTGGATTGGTTCGTCCTCTACGCAAACCAACTCCACCTGCAATTTTATCAAATAACCCCCTTAGTTTCCAAAGCCAGTCTCCGTAATACCATCCAGTTTCACCTCCAATTTCCCATATTCTATCTTTACATTTTTCACTACTATCAAAAGTTAGTTTTCTTTGATCCCTAAAACATCCATAGGTTGGTATTTGTATGAAATCAGAAATATGACTATCGATTCCACTACTCGCATATGCATCTTTCCAGCTAGAAACTATTTCATTGTTTTTAATTTTTGTAAAAGCTCTTGAAAGCGACTCCTTGTAGGATAATGGCTTTATGTCTAGTAATGCATTTATTTTACTATTACGGCATACTACTTCAATTTTCATGCTCTTAACCAAAGCGACTGCTAATCTGTAGGAGGTAGATGTTACATAATATAGCCAGTACGAGGATAGTTTTGGACTCATAACAGGAACAGTAATTATTGTACGCTTTAAGTTTCTACTCCTGCCAAATTCTAGGAGCATTTCTTTATAAGTTAAAATATCTGGGCCTCCAATGTCAAAATCTGAATTAAAAGTTTTTTGATTAAAAATAGTTTTTGATAAAAAAGCTATGACATCAATAATTCCAATAGGTTGACATTTAGTATTTAACCATTTAGGTGTTATCATTATAGGTAACTTTTCAACTAAATCTCGAATGATTTCAAAAGAAGCACTCCCTGAACCAATAATAATTCCAGCTCTTAGAGTTGTAAAATTGTAAGTTCCTTTATTAAGTTCTACTTCTACTGTTTTTCTAGAGGATAAATGTTTTGATAATTCTTTTTCATTTATAATTCCACTTAAATAAACTACATGCTTTACTTTTGTTTTAGTGATTGCATCTCTAAAGTTGATTGCAGATTCTTGTTCTAAAATTTGGTAATCTTCGGTTGCAGACATTGAATGAACTAAATAAAAGGCACCATCAATATCTTCTGGTATATTTTTTAATGTTCTTTTATCTAAAAGGTCTAGCTCTATAATTGATATTTTTGATTTTAGCGAATTTGGTGGATGAAATCTATCTAAATCTCGTACAGAGCAAACAACTTCATGACCGTCTTCTATCAGTCGTGGTAAAAGTCTTTTGCCAATATATCCAGTTGCTCCTGTAAGTAAAATTTTCATTTTATTTCAAATAAATTTTATCAATTATTAATTTGAATTTTTCACTTTTGTTATTGGCAATTAAAAAAGTAATTTCTTCAATAACGTCATGATTAAAATTAGGTTTATTGAGCGTTTTTCCCCTAAAGGACGGATACATTTCGATTAGTGGTATTTCTATTTCCTGCCAATTCTCTGAAGTACAAAAAGTATGAATGTAAGAATAATAGTTGTTGTAACGGTCTTTAACTCTTAATTGGTAAACTTTACCATCTCCTTTTATCAAGGCACAAATTTTACTTGTTTTTTTTACTGAAACTGATTTAAAATTGTGTCTTACTGAAGAAAAACCACCATTATTTTCTGTAGATACTGTCCCTGAAAATTGACCATGACCTTCTTTATTAATAGTGATTGTACTCGAAGATTTCCCGCCCATAACTACATCGTTTACAATTTGCCAATTGTAGATGTTGGATTTACTATTAAAATCGAAAATTTTAATAGTATTCAATGGAACGTTAACTAACAATAATAGTATTATAAAATTCATTAAAACTAATTTTGTTTAATAAAAACCAAATATAGTTAAACAAAATGACTTTTTAAAATATCTACAAAAAAAGGATTTAATAGTCACCTTTTTTAATTGCAATTTATTGACTCTAATGCCAGGAAATATTTGTTGAAATCGTAATTATTTTACGTTTAAATATAATTATTAAGCACTTTACTGTAAATTTTTAATCAGTTTTATTTTTTGTGTTAGATTGATAATCATGAAAATAAGTAACCAATAAAATTTAACTAGTAAAAATTGAGTGAAATCATAGTAGGAATTGATGAAAAGACTCATTACTGCAAAAATTGCAAATAATTACTCAGAAACGGGTAAATAATTTGTTTTTAGAATAACTTTAAATCGATCCTCGTTTCGATAAGGATCAAACTCTCTTCTACTATTTACAAGCATAGTAGTGCCATCGAATCTTGCATTTTCTAAGTAATAATACATGGAGTCTCTATCTTTTAGTATGGCGTGAGTAAATGCTTTGAAGCTACGCCAATATTTATCTTGTCCAGTTCCCCAATATAATCTTTTTGAAATACTATCAACTTTTTCTCTATCACCTAGTTGGGCGTGAGTCCAAACTTTTGTTGTATATCTGCTAGAAAGATAACTATCAGCAATTTCAAGAGCCTTCTTATATTCTTCTTGATGGTAATAAAAAAACCATAATTGATTTAACTGTTTTGGCTTGCTGAGTATTGACTTATAATTAGCACTTTCTTTTATTTTAAAAAATTCATTAGACATTTTGCTTTCAGCCAGCAAATAGGAATAATCTTGTAAAAGTCTGTAATTAGTTGAGTCTAACTCGTAAGCTTTTTTATGGTAAATAACCGCAATACTGTCATTATTTTTGATGCCGTCATATGCGTCTCCAAGCATATTATAAAGGGAGGCATTGTTAGGATCTTTTTCAATTTTTGAATTTAAAAAAGGAATTATTTGACTCCAATCTTTATTTTTATAGGCTATTAATTTAGATTCCAATTTAATAAAATCTATTTCCGAAAATAGAAACTTATGCTCTTCTAGATATTTTTCAGCTTTTTCAAACTGATCATTAATAATTAAAGCACTAGCAAAATTTTTAGCTAAAACACTTGACAACGGGTTCAAGCGTTGTGCAATTATCAATTGATCTAGGTATTTTTTGATATTAGGTTTTGGATTATACAAAAAATATTCGGCATACATTGTATGAGCTAATGCATCATTAGGATTCAATGCTATGGCTTTTTTATGGTATTCTTTTGATAAATCCCAATCGTTATGATGCATCAACATTGCTTTTACTAACCAAGCTCTATTTGCATTTGAATCAATTTGTATTGCCTTTTCGGCATAGCGTTTGGATTTTTCCCTGCTTTCCAATCCATCATATTTCATGACTAAATCAATTCCTGTTTTACTTAAAAGATAGTAGGACATTGCCAATTCTTCATATGCTTCTACAAACGATGAATCTAAATTAATGGCTTGTTTATTGAATATAATATTTTGTTCAATATCTTCAAATTTTCTGCTATCATTTTCTAAGTGACCTCTCAAATATAGATTGTAAGCTTCCATGTTTTGAGTTGGATATTTATCTAATTTTCTCTCTTCGTTGGGACTCAAAGTAATCTTGAGTTGTTTTATGACTTCTTCAGCAACATCATTTTGCACCTTGATGATATTCTCAGTATTTTCTTCATACTCTTTAGACCAAATATGTTCATCGTTTGCATTGATTAACTGAGTAATGATCTTAATCTTATCTTTAACTAGCCTAACACTTCCTTCTAAGATGTAGGAAACCCCCAACTCTTTAGCAATCTCTGGGATTTTTTTATCAGTATTTCGATAGGTAGATGAGGAAGTAAACGAAATAACTTTCATTTGTTCCATTTGTGCTAATGAGTGTAAAATATTATCAGATACCCCATCTGAAAGCCACTGGTTGTTTTTTGGACTAAAATCCTTAAAAGGGAGTACAGCAATCGAATTACCTAGAGGGAGATTTTCTAAAACAAAAGGATTCAATGACCAGTAGAATGTAGAAAATATTAAGCCCACAAGAACGAAAAAAAATAGTTTTATTTTTGAAAAAGCTTTCTTTTTTTTTGCAACTATAGGCTTATTCAAGTCACTACTACTGACCCTAAATTCCCCTGGTGTGACATCATAATAGTTCCTAAAAGTTTTATTAAAATAGGAGGCACTAGAAAACCCAACTTGATAGGAAATTTCAGCAATACTTTTATCTGTTTCTTTGAGTAATTCTGCCCCTTTTTCTAGGCGAAGTTCCCTAATATACTGATTGACTGATTTACCAGAAGCAGCTTTTGTTTTCCTTAAAGTTTGCGACGGGCTTAACCCCAATAATTCGGAAAGTTTACGTACTCCAAAATTCTCATCAGAGATATTTGTTAATACAATTGAATGTAATTGATCTATAAATTTGTTATTCACAATTGAAATAGTTGTTATTTTCAATATATATAAAAAAAATAATAAAAGAACAAAAAAAAACAAAAAAGTGTTTCTTATATAAATTCTAATTAAAAATCCTTATGTATCAATTAAAAAATAAAATTAGATAATCTCCACAAGTAAACTATCATTAGAGTTAAAAACCTTAGCAATATTTTTTTTAGTTAATCCTTTTATAGTTTTATCCCATTTTTTATTTGACAATCCAGGATTGTATTTTTAGCTCAATCAAGTCAATAGGGGATTGATTTTTCAGAATTCCAAGTACTATCTTTTCTTCATCGGTCAATGCTACTTGTTTTACTTCAGGTTTCATTTGTGGAAAAAACAAAACCTCTTGGATGGATGAATTATCAGTCAAAAACATGATTAAACGATCCATTCCTATACCCATTCCAGAAGTAGGAGGCATTCCATACTCCAAGGCTCTTAAAAAATCTTGGTCAATAAATTCGGTTGCTTCGTCATCGCCACGTCCAGCGAGTTTTACTTGATCTTCAAAACGTTTTCTTTGGTCTATTGGGTCATTCAATTCGGAATAGGCGTTAGCTAATTCCTTTCCACAAATAATTAATTCAAATCGTTCTGTTAAATCCGGATTTGAACGATGTTCCTTGGTTAACGGACTCATTTCCTTTGGATAGTCTGTTATAAAGGTTGGTTGAATATAATTTGCCTCACATTTCTCTCCAAAAATTTCGTCTATTAGTTTCCCTTTCCCCATTGTGTCATCAACTTCAATTCCCATTAATGTTGCCGCATCTCTAATTTCATTTTCTGTTTTAGCAGAAATATCAAATCCTGTAAATTGTTGGATGGATTCAGTCATGGTTACTCTAGCATATGGAGCTTTAAAATCGATTTCATGAGTTTCAAATACTGTTTTTGAGCTTCCGTTTACCGCGGTCGCACAAAACTCTAGAAGCTTTTCCGTGAAATCCATCATCCAATTATAGTCTTTATAAGCTACATAGATTTCCATCATCGTAAACTCCGGATTATGAGTTCGATCCATCCCTTCATTTCTAAAAGTTTTTGCAAATTCATAAACACCATCGAAACCACCTACAATTAATTTTTTCAAATATAATTCACAAGCTATACGCATATACATTGGTATATCAAGAGAATTGTGATGCGTTTTAAAAGGTCTAGCAGCAGCACCTCCAGGAATGGATTGTAAAATAGGTGTTTCTACCTCAAAGTAACCATTGTTATTAAAAAAAGTACGCATAGCCGTAAAAAGTTTGGTACGTTTTATAAAAACGTCTTTGACGTTGGAATTTACGATAAGATCTGCGTAGCGCTGGCGATATCTTAATTCAGGATTGTTAAATTCGTCATAAGTGTTCCCTTCGCTATCAGTTTTTGGTAAGGGCAAAGGTTTTAATGCCTTAGAAAGTAATTTGAAGTTCTTAACCAGTACCGTTTTTTCACCCACTTTAGTTGTAAAAAGTTCCCCTTCAACTCCAATAAAATCTCCTATATCCAAAAGTTTCTTATAAACATCATTGTATAGCAGTTTGTCTTCTCCAGGACACAATTCATCTCTATTAAAATAAACTTGTATTCTGCCCTCCGAATCCTGTAATTCAGCAAAAGAGGCTTTTCCTTGTATTCGACGAGACATTAATCTTCCGGCAATTACCACTTTTTTACCCTCCTCGAATTGCTTTTTTATATCAGTGGTCATGGTATTCACAGGAAATAAATGAGCTGGATAAGGGTTAATACCTAATTTTCTTAATTGTATTAGTTTCTCTCTACGGACTTGTTCCTGTTCGGATAATTGCATGATTTAATATTTAAACATTTAACAATTGGCAGTTAACTACAAAAATAGATATTATTCGCATCTATAGACTAATTAATTAGCAGATTTTCTAGGATATTTTTTCATACTTTAAACCTTGCTATAATTGATAAAAAAATGATTTGTATAAAATACTTATATTTAAGCTTGTGAATTTATAATTTAGTAATAATAACTCAGATGTTATGAAATCAATCCTTTTAATGAGTGTTTTTTTAATATTTATTTCTTGTGGAAATAAAATAAATTTAGCGTTAAAAAAAGAAGTAAATATCCTTAAAGAAAATACCGAGAACCATAAAAGTGAAGTTTTTGTAACTGTTTCAGATAATTCTTCTCTGATAATTAAAGAGGATGCTACTGGCCACTTGTACCCTGTAATAGTATCAGGTGATCGTATCGTTATTGAATATAAATATGAAGAAAAGGGAGAAGAAGGAACTATTGACGGCGATTATTCAGAAACTTTACATTTTGAAATTTCAAAAAACACAAAAGAATTATGCTTGAAAGATGATCAATTAACCAAAGTTAAGCTTCTTTTTGGTAAGCATTGTTTTTGTAAGGGTGAAGCTGGATATTATTATATAAATAAAGGAAAGTTAAAAGTTTTAAAATTAAATAAAGAGATTTATTTTGATATTAATTTTAACATAGAAGAGTCCTCTTCTAAGTTAAAACGTGTAAGTAAATATTTAAAATTATAAAAAAAAAGGCGGGATTCCCGCCTTTTTTGTTTGTAACCTTTATCAGTTAATTATGAGTTTGGTGGTTTTTTGGATACCATTACTACTTACTTTGATAAAGTATATTCCAGCATTGAGGGTATTAAAATCAATAGATTGTTGAAAAACAACACCATTGGATTCAAAGTCCTCTGTGTAAACTCGACTTCCTTTTATATCATAGAGCGAAACCTGGATATTCTCATTTGAAGAAGGGCTTAATGATAGATTGATAAATCCATTTGATGGATTTGGCCAAACAGCAAAATTTTCAAAAGTAGAATCGTTGATATTTAGTTCTCCTTCTACAGTAATTATTCCACCATTGATGTCATAAAAAATATTGTTTGAAGAAATTATCATCAACCTACCTGTTGTTGTATTTAAATTTGGAGCTAAAATCTCTGCGCTTCCGTTGTTCGGGATGTCCTCTGCTATGATAACATCAAAATTTTGCCCCCCATCAGTTGAAAATAAGATATCTACATTTGGGCTATTAACAGGAGCGCTCTCTGTACCTGCAACCTCCCAAGTTATGGTCTCTGATGATTGGGGTGTCCATGTAGTTGATTCACCTTGCGAGGTAATTAAAAATGGACCAGAATCACCATCAACAGTCACGGTCATATCGTCACTTGCTGATGAAGCTCCACCCGCTTCATTATCTCTTACAGAATATCTAAACTTCATCGTTCTAGACACCGAAGGAACTACTTCCCACGTTGATTGTGTTTGTCCAGCAAGTACAGTGGCTAACTTAGGCATGTATCTATTGGGTGATGGCAAGGCATCGTCAGATCTAAACATAGGACCAAACACCGATGTATTTGATGGAGGCATACTCCCTATTTGTTGATTCATTTGTTCCCAATTATGGGAAAGTCCACCTTCTGAATCAGGATCTGTTGCTGTCCCCATTAAAATAAATGGGGTAGATTTTGGAATAGTATAATCTGGACCAGCATCTGCAGTTGGAGGTAAATTCCCGGTTGCAATTTCAACTGGGCATGTTGCTCCTCCTAAATTTGAAATAAAGTTCCAAATTTCTTGTACACTAATAGCATGAAAATAATCATCACTAACGTTTTGGACATTAGGAGAGCAGATTCCGGCATATCCCATTATGGTTGAGGCACTACCTGGCTCCATAGCAGTGCTATTATTTCTTTGACAATTATTATTTTGTGTATGATTAGCTCTAAATTGATGTCCCATTTCATGGCTAACAAAATCAACATAAAAACCATCCCCAATTGGACTCGGAAGACCAGTTACTCCTCGAGCTTTATTGTTATTTGAGCAAACAACACCTAATCCTGCGATTCCGCCCCCACCAGTACTAAATACATGGCCGATGTCATAATTTGCAGATCCAATAGTAGCATCAATAGTACTTTGATTTTGTCCGAGCATAACACCCCCATTATTATTTGTGTAGGGATCAGATGATGCATTTAGGAATATAATATCAGTATTATTAGCAACTAAAATCATAGTGACCGCTATTTCATTTTCATAAATACCGTTTACTCTTGTCATTGCTGTATTCATTGCTGCGAGTACCGCCGCTTTCTTTTCTTCATCGGTAGCACTTGATGGTACGCCTTGATTGTTCAAATGATATTGGGCATATTCACCAGTACAGGCTAAAGCAAGACGGTAGGTCCTTAAGAGCCCATCATCCGCATTTTTTGGTGCCAATTCAATTTCATCTTCAACAGTAGTCTGAAGTAAACATTCAAAGGATCTAGAGTCTACAGGCAATGTGCTTTTAGAGTAACTTATGTATTGATTTAAATCTGTAGTGTAAGGATCTATATATATCGACCCATAATTAGCTGATGAAATCATAGCGTTTAACCCTGTAGTCGAATAACTAAATCTTGCCACCGCAGAAGGATCATCTATACCTTGTGCTGTATAGGAGCGAATATTCGGGTGTTGTGCTTGTAGAGAAGGATCTAAAATAGAGGCTTCATAAACACGAAAATTTTGAATTATTCCATCTTTAGTAGGTAATTCAATTATGGTATTGGACTCTACAGTAAATCTTTCTGGAGCGTCTGCCAATAAAATATTAAATTCATCAATGTTAAGGGTAAATAATTTAAATTCTTGAGGAATCGTATTTCTGAAGACTTTTGCTTTTGATTCTGTTTCCCCTAATGTGGAAGTTTGCCACAATTCAATATTGTTTTGTGCACTTAATCCAATGAATGTAAAAAGTATTGGAATAATTATTTTTTGTTTGATTTTATTTATTATCATAATTTAAATTTTCGCTAAAGTAAATAAAAAAAACAGTTAATTAAAAAATAATTATTGGGGAGTTCAAAAGACTAACCAATTAATTACTAATTGCTTAAATGTTTTAAGTAATCGGTAGATGATTTTTTTAAATACTTGGATTTTAACACCTGTTATAAACCATAACACAAAAAAATAAATTATTAATTGTAAGTTTGTAGGATGAGTATTTGGAGAGTAATTTTATCAATCATATTTCCGCCCCTAGCAGTAATAGATAAAGGTTGTGGTTCCATCATAATTGTTTTCATACTAACTTTTTGTGGTTGGATACCTGGAGTAATTTCTGCCTTGATAATTTTAAACAATCCAAAAAAATAAATTAACATGTTTACAACTAATTTTCGGATCAATTTTGAATAAATATATAAGAATACAAGAAGTTGGAGTAAAAGATTATAAAGATACTTGGGAATATCAAGAACAACTTTTTAAAGAAATAATTGATATAAAAATAAAAAACCGAAGAGAAAATAAATCCATTGAGACTCCCAATTATTTTATATTTGTTGAACATCCACACGTCTATACGTTAGGAAAGAGTGGAAATATAAATAATTTACTGATTTCGGAACAAAAACTTTCAGAAATTGGTGCAACTTTTTATAAAAATAATAGAGGCGGAGATATTACCTATCATGGACCAGGTCAAATAGTAGGCTACCCGATATTAGATTTAGAAAATTATTTTACTGACATTCACAAATATTTAAGACTCCTAGAAGAAACGATCATTAGAACCCTAGCAGATTATGGATTGAAAGGGCAACGTTCTAAGGGAGAAACCGGTGTTTGGTTCGATGTTGGGACTCCTTTTGCGAGAAAAATATGTGCTTTTGGAGTAAGAGCCAGCCGTTGGGTTACCATGCACGGTTTTGCACTAAACGTAAATGCAGATCTTGGTTATTTTGACCATATGATTCCTTGTGGTATTAAGGGAAAATCTGTGACATCATTGAATGTTGAATTAGGCAAAAAAAATATCCCAATTGAACAAGTAAAAGAAAAGTTAATACATCATTTTTTGAAATTATTTGATGCTAAAAAGTTAATTTAATTCATAAACTAAAATTTCTTTAGATTCACCTCTTGTTACAAAATTAGTTTTTCCATTTTTGGTTAGATCGCCAAAATCGGCAATAGATGTAGCATAAACAGGAAATCCATCAAGTAAATTTCCGTTTTTACTAAAAACATATATTTTGTTTTCTTGGGTTTCTGTAATCGATATATATTCTTTTTGATTCACAATACTTATTGTTGGCTTTGTGTAAATACCAAAGGGTAACTCTACCAGCACACCATTAATACGCATTAAATTATCATCCAAAGTAACTTTTGTTTTACCTCTAATAACAAATTGATAACTGGTTACTTCAAGTTTCCTGGCCTTAGTTTTGCCGTCCATACTCACGCTAAATTTTGTATTTCCCTTATCAATTATGACAAATTTTCTTTTTTCTAGAGCGACAGGAGTATCTGAAAAATTAAACACATCTGATACTATAATTCTTGGTTTCCCAACTCGATTTAATACCGTAAGTTGACCTTTTTCTTCTGCAATTACAATGTAGTCTTTTCCAGCAACCCTATAATGTTGAGGAGAAAAAACAATATCGGATGATGCTTTATTATATTTAAAACCGGTTACTTTTTTTCCACTGCTGTCTAGCATTAAAACTTCTCTACCTTGTGTTATTAAAAAACGGTATTTTCGATTTTTGTCATAATCAAAAACAGCTAAGCCTTGAGTGATGTCGTCTTTGAGTTTCACAGGGAATGGTTTTACAGGGCGACCTTTTCTGTCCAAAATATAAAAGTTATTTTTGGTTGTAAATGCTAACTGTTTTTTGCCATTACGTAATAAATCGACTTCTTGAACGTCTCCAACAATTGGATTTTTAAGTTTTTTTGTCCATAAAGTTTTACCCCCAGAAGATAGAAAATATAACGTATTATCTATATCTTGAGCGATAATATCTTTGCCTCCTGTTCTATGATTTGTAAAAAAAATAGGGTCATTTAACAGTTCGTTTTCCATCAAGATGCTTTTTACTTGAGTAACTTTTCCAGTTGTTTTATGAGCTAAACTTGATGAATTAAATTCTTTCAACAGTAGATTTAAATGTGCAAAATCACGATCATAACTAAATTGTAAAACACCGATAGGATATTGCTTAAATGAAACGTTATTTATGGAGTCTTTCAAAAAACTAGTAATTGTCTTCGTGTAATTTTCATTGAGTTGCATGATAAGTAACGATGATTCATCACTAAGTTGCCCTTGGGCTTCTTTGTAATAAGTTGTTGTTGACAAACAACTATTAGTCAAGTAAGAATTAATAATATTTTTGGTGACTTCTTTATTTTCAGAAAAAACAATGAAGTCATTTAAAACGAAAACAAAAGGTGGTTCCACATGATTGACAAAAGTTGAAAATTGATTAACAAATATATCAGGCTCACTAAAATTATGAATAGTGATTCCCTTAAAAGGTTTTAAGGGAGTGATGAAATGTGTTAATGCTTCTTTAGTAAGTTCTAGATCAATACTTTTTAAAACAATTGCTTTTCCTTGAGGTAATGTAACGCTGCTAAATTCAGTTACGGATTCAAATATCATACTTTTATCCGTAGTTATATTTTTTAAGCCACTATACTTTTGATGATTTTTTTGAAAAATAGAAAAATCATCGAAAGTTAACGAAATAACGCTCATTGCGTTTACAGGAGTGATTTTTGCAATGTCGTTTTTTTGAGGGGTTAATCCTTTAAAAATTGATATTATTTGTGGTACGGTATCATTTGCTAATACAACTCCTGAAGCATTAATTACATCTGGTAGTATGTCTATATTTATAGAAGCCCAAGATGCAAAATTACCAAATGAATATTGATCAACAGGGATTTTTTTTACCGGTAGTATCGTTGTTAAATCGGTACTATTTAGAGAAAATATTTTTTTAAATGTTTCGTCATTTTCTAGGCGACCATCTAAAATTTGTTCCATGTTTTTTTTGGAGTTGGAAGCAATAAAAACACCATCTATTACTAGGGTAAAAATCTCTTGTTTGTCAATGGTAAGTTTTTGGTACTGATTGGACTTAAAAGATATTTTTTCGACAACCTTATCGGTTATAGAGTCTAAATTATATAGATTTTTTGAGTAATCTGTTATGAAAGTTAAAGAGGCTTTATCATCAATTTTTGAAAAGCAAACAATACTTTTTTTTGAGGGCTTTAATAGATTCAACAATTTAGAATTATTGAAAAAAGAATACGAATTGGTATTCTTTAACTTACTAATAAAACTATTGTTTTTTATATCAGCTTTTAATGATTCAAAATCCTCAATTTTTATGACTAATGATGTGTTTTTTGGAATAAAATCTTTTAGTTCACTTGTTTTGTCTAAACTGGAATCACAACCATTAAGCAATAAAATAGTCGTGATGAAAAAAAATGATTGAATAAAACCCTTCATATCACAAAAATATAAAGGAAAACAAAGGATTGCTATTTTTTATAAAAAGTTTATTGACGGGTTTTTAACAATCAATTTCAAATGTTTAAATCTAGATAGTACTGCTCAGGAAGAAGACGAAAACTTTTACGATGGTATTTAGTGGTTCCATATTTTTTTATGGCAGCTCTGTGTTCTTTTGTTGGATAGCCTTTGTTTTTTTTCCAATTATACATTGGAAATTCATTATGAATTTTACTCATATATACATCACGATATGTTTTAGCTAAAATAGATGCTGCAGCAATATGAAGATATTTAGTGTCTCCCTTAACAATACAATCATATGAAATATCAGAAAATGGTTTAAAACGATTTCCATCCACTGCGATATGTTGAGGTTTGATGATTAAAGAATCAATAGATTTATGCATTGCAAGAATAGAGGCATTGAGAATATTTAAGCGATCAATTTTTTCCATCATTACGTGAGCAACACTAAAAGATATAGATTGTTCTTCAATAACTAATCGTAGCAATTTTCTTTTTTTTTCTGATAATTGTTTGGAATCTGTTAAGATATTATTTTTGAAATTATCTGGTAAAATTACTGCTGCTGCTGTTACGGGGCCAGCTAGACAGCCTCTTCCTGCCTCATCAGTTCCACATTCAATTAGTCGATGATTGATTTTTAGTTTTAACACAAGTTAAAGGACTTTAAAATTAAAAATATTCCATCCAAAAGTATACCTTTGTTTGGTAAGTTAAAAATAGATGCGCAAAACGTTTTTTTTATTTCTTTTATTATGTTTACCAACATCAGTTTTTTCTCAAAGCGATGGAGATAATTTACTTAAGGCGAAAAAAGAAAAACCTCCAATTGTCTTATATAAAATTATTTCTGCCCAGAGGGATACCACCTATTTAGATACTTCTTTAAGCTTACAAAAAGAGTATAAGTTTAATTATTTGCGAAAGGATAATTTTGAATTACAAGAGTTTTCAAATGTTGGCCAACCCTATAATAAACTAGCCTATGATTTTAACAACTTAAACTTAAAGCCATTATTTGTAGCACAGTCTCATCATTTTGGTTACCGTGAAGTTGAAGATATGGAGTATTTTAATTTACCCACTCCACTTACAGAATTATATTTTAAAACAGCTTTTAAACAAGGGCAACAGTTAGATGCGTTTTTTTCTGTAAACACTTCAGATCAATTTAATTTTTCAGTTGCTTATAAAGGTGTTCGTTCTCTTGGCGCCTATCAGCATAGTCTAACAAGTACCGGAGATTTTAGATTCTCAACGAATTATCACACAAAAAATAAACGATATCAAATTTTAGCACATGTAATGTCATTGGATTTATTGAATCAGGAAAATGGTGGCCTAACCAATGAATCGGTTGCATTATTTCAAAGTAATAATAGTGAATTTAGAGATCGCGGGCGACTGGATGTGAAATTTGAAGATGCAGAAAATGAATTGAAGGGATTTAGAGTATTTGCAAAACAAGAATACGAGTTGATAACAAAAAAAGACAGCACAGATTTAACTACATTCATAATTGGAAATGAAATAGGTTTTGAAGATAAATCTTATGTCTACAAACAAGATACTCCTTTCAGTGGCTATGGAGACTCCTATAAAACAACTGGATTGTTCAAAAAAAGTAAACTTGAAGATTTTAGTGTTAAAGGTTATGCCCAATTAAAAAATAAGTACATCGGTAAATTAAGTGCTTTTTTAGGGTATACAGATTATAACTTTGGTTACAATAGTGTGATTATATTTGATAGCGGATCAATAACAAACAGACTAAAATCTAATCTATTACAAGCAGGAGCCGCCTTCTCAAAAAAACACAAAGGATTTGAAATTTATGGAGAGGCAGCTATTAATATTTCTGGAGATTACGATGGTAATTATTTAAAAGCAGCAACCTCATATTTAATAAATAATAACCAACTAGTAGGTGCTGAAATAACTACACATTCTGTTGTGCCTAATTTTAATTTTTTATTGAACCAAAGTGACTACCTTAATTACAATTGGCAAAATGAGTTTGATAATGTAAAAAAACAGCAGCTAAAATTAAAATACGAATCAAATAAAGTAGCTAAAGTATCATTCGATTATACTGGAATTGAGGGGTATACTTATTTCGCAATTAAAAATAACGATTCAACTCCAACTCCACATCAATTCAATAATAGAGTTGATTATTTAAAATTAAAACTACAGAAAGAATTTAAGTTCAAAAAGTTTGGATTAGAGAACACCTTGTTGTATCAAAGTGTATTGAGTGGAGCAGAAGTTTTGAAGCTTCCGCAGTTTATAACAAGAAATACTTTATATTTTGAAGATCAGTGGTTTAAAAAAGCACTTTTTATGCAAACCGGTTTGACCTTTAAATATTATTCTGAATACATGATGAATGCTTACGATCCTGTTTTAGCTGAATTTTATGTGCAAGATCAAACAGAGCTTGGAGGGTACCCTCAATTTGATTTATTTTTTAATGCCAGGGTTCAACAAGTAAGGATATTTTTCAAATATGAAAATTTAAATGCACTTTTTTCAAATTCAAATAATTATTTTTCAGCTCCTGGTTATCCCTATAGAGATTCTGTCCTACGTTTCGGTATCGTGTGGAATTTTTTAATGTAATTAAGAAAAAATCATTTATTAAGTTTTTGTAAACTTATTGCAATTTTTTCAGTATACTTATCAGCAGCTTTTACGGCATCTTTTGGATTTTCAATTTCAGTTGTTGTAGCAGCTAGAAGTTGATCACCTTCTTCATTATTTAAATTATAAAAAAGTGTTTCCAATACATACTTTCTGTCGGTTGTAGTATAGGAACTTCCAGAGCCATAGTAATTGCCAAATGTAGAATACGAATAAGGATGTGTATAATAACTATAAAACCCACCGTAATACGAAGGGTAGTAGCTTGAGTAAGGCCCCATCATTCCGATATTTCCCATGTAAAAGTCGTTATAATAATTTGTCGTCGTAGTTTCTGAATAATCTTTTAACACATTGACACAAATCGCATCATATCCTTCATATCCTAATATTTCTTTGATAAATTTTTCTCTTTCCTCCGTCATTTCTTTGTCAGGATTCATTTTTGGAAATCTAGTAAAACTCTCAGTTGCTCTATATCCTTTAGATCGAAGTTTATTTGCAATACTTGTTTCAAAATCAGCTCTTATTCCCGAATCAGCAGTTCGAGCAATTACTAATATGTTTCTACCTTCCATTTTTTGAGCGTCTTCACTCCGCCATGCACTTAAAACTTTTACAGAAGTGCTACATCCTACAAAAAATAAAAAAATTGTTCCTAATAATATAAATTGATGTTGTTTCATTTTAAAAAAAATTTAGTCTTTTAACAATCCTCTGGAGATTACTATTTTTTGAATTTCTGAGGTGCCTTCGTAAATCTGAGTGATTTTGGCATCTCTCATTAATCGTTCTACATGATATTCTTTAACATAACCGTTACCTCCATGAACTTGGACTGCTTCAACAGTTACTTCCATCGCGACTTGAGAAGCAAATACTTTAGCCATTGCGCTACTCATATCATAATTGTTACCTTGATCTTTATCTAGAGCAGATTTGTATACCAACAACCTTGCTGCTTCGATATTAGTGTGCATATCTGCTAATTTAAAAGCTATTGCTTGATGATTGCATATTTCAGTTCCAAATGCTTTTCTAACTTTTGAATAGTCTCTTGCTAATTCGTATGCGCCAGCGGCAATTCCGAGTGCTTGAGATGCGATACCAATTCGACCACCTGAAAGCGTTTTCATAGCAAATGTGAATCCAAACCCATCCTCACCAATCCTATTTTCTTTGGGTATTTTTACATCTGTAAACATTAATGAATGAGTGTCACTTCCTCTTATGCCAAGTTTGTCTTCTTTGATTCCAATTTCAAAACCTTCCCACTCCTTTTCCACAATAAAAGCATTAATTCCCTTATGTTTTTTATCCTTATCTGTTTGCGCTATAACAATGTAGTAATCTGCTGAATTTCCATTTGTAATCCAATTTTTAGTGCCGTTCAGCAAATAATAGTCTCCTTTATCTATTGCAGTAGTTTTTTGAGAAGTTGCATCGGATCCTGCTTCAGGTTCGCTTAAACAAAAAGCACCTAATTTTTCACCAGTAGCTAGTTGGGTTAGGTATTTTTGCTTCTGTTCTTCGTCTGCATATTTTTCGATACCGTAACACACCAACGAGTTATTTACCGACATAATCACACTTGCTGAAGCATCAATTTTTGATATTTCTTCCATAGCTAACGCATAAGATAAAGTATCCATACCGCCTCCACCGTATTTGGGGTCAACCATCATTCCTAGGAAACCCATTTCTCCCATCATTTTTATCTGTTGCGTAGGAAATTTCTGTTTATTGTCTCTTTCAATCACTCCAGGCAACAATTCAGTTTTTGCAAAATCACGAGCAGCATCGCGAATCATAATGTGTTCTTCGGTAAGCTTAAAATCCATTGAAAATGATGTTATATAGTTTATAAAAAATAGAATGCAAAGATACCTTTTTAAATGTCAATTGTCAAATGGTAATTTGACAGAAAATGATTTTAAAAATATACTTTAATTTTTGAACATGCCAGATAGGACTTGTATATTTAAAGCGGATTAAATTTCTTTTTTGGAAACAAATAACTATCATGTAATAGGAGTAATGAGCGGCACATCTTTGGACGGTATCGACTTAGCCGAAATTAACTTTACTCTTCAAGAAAAAAAAACTTGGGACTTTAAAGTTTTGAATACTGAAACCGTTTCTTACCCAAAAAATTGGAAAATCAGTTTACAAAATGCACTGTCATATTCTGAAAAAGAAATCACTAAATTAAATACACAATACACACGTTTTTTAGGATCTACCATCTCAAAATTTATCAAAAAAAATCAAATTGTAAACATAACAGCTGTTTGCAGTCATGGTCATACCATTTGGCATCAGCCCCAACAGGGAATTACGTTTCAAATAGGAAACTTACCTGAATTAGCTGAATTAATAAAACAAAAGGTAGTTTGTGATTTTAGACTACAGGATGTAGAACTTGGCGGGAATGGTGCTCCTTTGGTGCCAATTGGTGATCGATTGTTGTTTTATGATTACGATTATTGCCTAAACTTGGGAGGCTTTGCTAATATTTCTTTTGAAGAAAATAATAATTCACTTTTATCTAAAAGGATTGCCTATGATGTCTGTCCAGTAAATATTGTTCTTAATTTTTTAGCAGAAAAAATGGGTTATGAATATGATCATAATGGCTGTTTTGCTGAAAATGGAAAAGTTTCCAAAAAAGTTTTAATGGAATTAAATAATTTACCTTTTTTTAGTTTATCATCCCCAAAATCGTTGGGAATGGAATGGGTTAAAAAAAACGTTCTACCTATTTTAGAAGAATCAAATATTTCAATTAAAGATCAACTGTCTACCTTTACCGAGCATATAGCTATTCAATTATCTAAACAACTAAAAGAAAACAGTAAAGTTTTGGTTACAGGAGGAGGAGCTTTTAACAGCTATTTATTAAAAAGAATCAGCTTTTATAAAAATGCTAATCTTCTAATCCCCTCAAATACAATGGTTGAGTTTAAGGAAGCCTTGATTTTCGGGTTTTTAGGAGTGCTCCGATTGAGAGGTGAAAATAATTGTTTGAGTAGTGTAACTGGTGCAAAAAAAGATCATTCTTCAGGGTTAATTTTCAAAATAAATTAACTACTAATGTGTTCCACGTCAGAGAAGGATTTTTTATATTTGTTATCTTTCAAATTAACGCCACTATTTTGAACAATAAAACATTATTTTTATGTCAACACAAACATTTTATCATTAAAATAGATCCTCTAGTGAATGCAGAAAAATCAAAATTTAAGCGGTATTTCTTTGCTACTCAAATTAAATATAACCAATTAAAAAAAATCAATGTTTAAATATTTTTTAGGACAAAGTCCAAAGTGGTTTAAGATGACCATAATTATTTTTCTAATCTTCAATATCTTTTCATTCTATAGTTTGGGGCCTACTGTTACCGCCTGGATATTTATAGCTGAGTTTATTTTTACATTGGCTATGGCATTAAAATGCTATCCTTTACAATCGGGAGGTATTTTAGCAATTGAGGCGTTGTTTTTAAAATTAACAACTCCTGAAAATGCGTACCATGAAGTTGACCAAAATCTAGAAGTAATACTTTTATTAGTATTTATGGTTGCTGGAATTTATTTTATGAAACCTTTATTAATGTATATTTTTAGTAAGGTATTCACAAAGATAAAATCAAAACTAATATTGTCACTTTTATTCGTTTTCTTATCTGCAGTATTATCAGCTTTTTTAGATGCATTGACAGTTACTGCGGTTTTAATAAGTGTAGCGATTGGGTTTTATGGGGTTTATCATAAGATACATTCAGGGGAGCGTGATTACAACGAGAGCGGAGTAAAAGATAAATCTGAATTAAGTGGAGAGACCCTAGAGGAGTTTCGAAGTTTTCTACGAAGTTTAATTATGCATGGTGTTGTTGGTACTGCACTTGGTGGTGTTTGCACGCTAGTAGGAGAGCCTCAAAATCTATTGATTGGTGAACGAATGGGATGGGATTTTATCGAATTTTTCTTACGTATGGCACCCATTACAATCCCTGTTTTAGTTGCTGGACTAGCGACTACAATGATTCTAGAAACAACTGGTATATTCGGATTCGGACAAAAGTTGCCTGAGGTAGCGAGAACCATTATAGAGCATTATACCGAAGAGGAGGATCTGAAACGAACCGATAAAGAAAAATGGGGGATTAAAGTTCAGGCCGTTTCTGCAATTTTATTAATTATTGGTTTGGCGATGCATATAGCTCCAGTTGGTTTTATTGGTTTAGCGCTCATTGTTGTTCAAACGGCATTTATGGGTATAACTGAAGAGCATCAGTTAGGAAGAGCATTTGAAGAAGCGCTTCCCTTTACAGGGTTGTTAGTGGTGTTTTTTGTGATTGTAGCCATGATTCACGATCAGCATTTATTCAAGCCGATCATTGATTGGGCATTAACGCTTGATCCCTCTCAGCAACCGAGTATGTTTTATCTAGCCAATGGAGTGCTTTCGATGATAAGTGATAATGTGTTTGTTGCAACCGTTTATATTGGAGAAATAAAAACAGCTTATGATGCAGGCGCTATCGAACTTGAGCAATTTGAAAAATTAGCTATTGCGATTAATACGGGCACTAATTTGCCGTCTGTCGCAACACCCAATGGTCAAGCAGCATTTTTATTTTTACTGACCTCCTCTTTAGCCCCATTGATTAATTTAGATTATGTTAAAATGGTGAAGATGGCTTTTCCATACACTATTGTTTTAGGAATTACGGGTCTATTGGGAATCATTTATTTTCTATAATAATTTATTTTTACATTAAAATCTTGTTATAGATGTCAACAAAACAATTTATAACCTAAAATATTCGTTGTTAAATAAAAACTGATAATACATGTTGCCTACACTTATTCAAAATGATTCTGAGACAAATCAGAATCTTGAGCCAATAATTCAAGAAAAGACCCTATCCATTATGGAGCTTATAACCGATGGAGGTATGGCAGGTCAAATTATAATAGGAGTTTTGTTTATCCTCTTATTTGTTGCAGTCTATCTTTATTTTGAAAGGTTGTTCGCGATCAAAGCAGCTACGGATTATGACGCTAATTTTATGAGTCAGATAAGAGACAATATAAGTAGTGGAAATATGAAAGCTGCAAAAGTATTGTGTTCTCAGAAAAACACACCTGTAGCAAGGCTGACCGAAAAAGGAATTTCCAGAATTGGTAGTCCATTAGAGGATATCAATACGGCCATTGAAAATGCAGGAAAATTAGAGGTTTATAAACTAGAAAAAAATGTTAGCATTCTAGCAACCATATCTGGCGCTGCTCCTATGATCGGGTTTTTAGGAACAGTAATTGGCATGGTCATAGCTTTTCATACCCTAGCAACCAGCAGTGGTCAAGCAGAAATGGGAACTTTGGCAGAGGGAATCTATACAGCCATGACTACTACAGTTGCAGGCTTAATTGTTGGAATTATCGCTTACATTGGTTACAATCACTTAGTGGTAAAAACAGATAAGGTAGTACACCAAATGGAAGCAACAGCAGTAGAGTTTTTAGACCTCTTAAATGAACCCGCATAATGAATTTAAGAGGGAGAAATAAGGTGAGTGCGGAGTTCAGTATGAGTTCTATGACCGATATTGTTTTTTTGTTATTAGTATTTTTTCTACTTACCTCTCCAGCAATCACTCCAGATGCATTGGATTTGATTTTGCCGAAAGCAAAAGGTAAAACGACTCATCAACAAAATGTCTCTGTAAGTGTCACCCACAAAGGTGCTTATTATATCAATAAAGAACGGGTAAACAAACAAAATATAGCTTTTGAACTTGATAGAATTTTAGTTGGACAAGAAACCCCAACTATTATTTTAAGAGCAGAGGAAGGGGTGCCCATTGAAGATGCAGTTTTTATTATGGATATTGCTACTAAAAAAAAATACAAAGTAGTATTGGCAGTAAGACCCAATTAAAATGAGTTTATTAGATACACAACATAAAAAAAAGAGTATGACCATAACGGTTATTATTCATGCAATCATCATACTCTTATTGTTTTATGTTGGGCTATCCTATTTAGACCCACCACCAGAAAATGGAATTGCAATAAATTTTGGAATTATGGATACGGGTTCTGGAAAAATTCAACCTCCAAAAAAAATAAGTACAGCACCAAAACAAAAAGTATCAACACTAGCTACTAAAGAACCTTCTGAAGCAAAAGAAGATTTAATAACTCAAGAAACTACGGACGCTCCTGTTATTAAAAAGGAAGAAAATAAAGAGGAAGTAAGAGAGGTTGAAGAGATGGTTGAAAAAGAAATACAAGGCCAAAAACCTGAAAAAAAGCCTGATCCAAAACCCGATAAAACAACTACTGATGCATTATCAAGTTTAATTAATGGTCTAAAAAATGAAGGTGAAAATCAATTTGGAGAAGGAAGTGATGAAACCGGCGGAGATAAGGGAGACGCTGAAGGAGATCTGAGCGCTAAAAGTTATTATGGGACCGGAAAAAGCTTAGATGGTGACGGTAATTATTTGTTGGGAGGAAGAGAAGCATTAAATAAAAAAAAATTTTTACAGGATTGTAATGAAGCTGGAATTGTTGTAGTAAGTATAGAGGTAGATAGAATTGGAAACGTAATAGATGCAACTCCAGGAGTTAGGGGAACAACTAATAACTCAAAATGTTTGTTAGACCCAGCAAAAAGAGCAGCTTTAGCAACAAAATTTAATGAGGATGATAAAGCGCCTTTCAAGCAAATTGGAAAAATTATCTATCGTTTCAGTCTCTCTGATTAGAAATTTTTATCATAATTTTAATTCAAATTAAGTATATTTAAAGCTTATAAAAAAATCAAGCTATGAAACGTCTAGAGGTTTTGTTTTTTTTAGTTGTTGTTTCTCTTTTTTCCTGTAAAAACAGTTCAGATGAACAGAACAATATAATTCATAAGATCAAAAAATCACCTCACGATTTTATGTTTATGCAACGTGCTTATCCATCAGGTGAATTAAAAACTGATGCATATTCAAAAGCTGTACAATGGAAAAAAGAACGGATTTATAGAAGCGCAAATGCAAATGTGTTATGGGAATTTGCTGGTCCAACTAATATAGGAGGTAGAATTACCGATATCGAAATTCCTGTTGATAAAGCAGAAACCTATTATGTAGGAGCAGCATCTGGAGGAATTTTTAAAACTACGGACGGCGGTGATAACTGGTTGCCAATATTTGATGAACAAGAAATGTTATCTATTGGCGATATTGAAATTTCAAAAAATAATACCGATATAATCTGGCTAGGTACAGGTGAAGTAAATGCAGGTGGAGGATCGTTAGCCTATGATGGGAACGGAATGTTTAAAAGCGACGATGGTGGACTTACATGGGAGTCTAGAGGATTGCCAGACGTAGGAAGTATCAGTAAGGTATTAATTGATCCTTTTAACGAGCAAACTATTTTTGTGGGGGCTATGGGTCCCTTGTTTAAAAAAAATAATCAACGAGGGGTATATCGATCTACAAATGATGGTCAAGATTGGGAACAAGTGTTGTTAGTGAGTGATTCTACTGGGATTATCGACATGTCAATTCATCCTGATAATGGAAATATTATTTATGCTGCTAGTTGGGAACGCATTAGAAGACCTAATAACAGACAATATGGAGGCGAGACCTCCAGAATTTATCGCTCACAAGATGGAGGCGACACTTGGGAAGAGTTAACAAATGGTCTGCCAAGCGATCCAAATGATAAAGGAAGGATTAGTATTGATATTTCACAATCAAACCCTGAGGTATTGTATGCGTTTTATACCGATAAAATAGGAAATGTAGAGGGGACTTTTAAAACAACTGATGGTGGAGATTCGTGGGCAGAGGTAAATTCTATAAGCAATGGAACTTCCTATCATTGGTGGTTTGGTGGAGTTTTTGTAGATCCTACTGATGAAAATATTGTTTATAATTCTGGTTTTGTAATGGAGAAAACTTTAGATGGAGGAACTACTTGGGACTCCACTTTTTCGAATGTTCATGTAGACCAACATGCAGTAGCTTTTAATACTCAAGTACCAGGAGAGGTGTTGATAGGAAATGACGGCGGATTATATAAAAGTAGTACCAATGGTGATACTTACCAAAAAGACAATACCCTGCCAATTACTCAATTTTATCGTTTTTATGTGGACCCTCAAAATGAGAACAAAGTATATGGGGGAACTCAAGACAATAATACAATTAGAACAACTTCAGCTGGAATAGATGACTGGCAACCAATATTCGGTGGTGACGGTTTTCAGCCACTGGTTCAATCTGACAATACGAATATAATTTATGCATTATCTCAGAGGGGAAATCTAGGAAAATCAACAAATGATGGAGTTTCTTTTAATGGAGCTTTAAACGGTATACCTAGTAGTGATGTTAATAATTGGGATACTGCCATTACTTTTGATCCAGCAGACTCACAAACTCTTTATTATGGCACACAAAGGATCTACAAGACCACTAATGGCGCAGGTAACTGGGGGGTTATAAGTCCCGATTTAAGTAATGGTCCACACAGTGGAAATTTAGCCTATGGAACTGTAACGTCTATCGATGTGTCTCCTTTAGATAGCAATCTTATTTATGCAGGCACTGATGATGGAAATGTTTGGGTAACCCAAGATAGTGGAACCAACTGGACCTTAGTTTCTGATACTCTTCCTAATTTATGGGTTACTAAAGTATTGGCTTCATCAAGTAATGTATCCCAAGTATACGTTACTTACTCGGGTTATCGTTATGGAGAAGAACACGGGCATGTATTTAAAAGTGATGATTATGGCACAACTTGGAACGATATCTCAAATAACTTACCAGACATTCCCGTAAATGATATTTTAAAAGACAATTATGGAAATTTATTTCTAGGCACTGACATTGAGTCCTAGCATCTGCAGATGAAGGAGAAAACTGGGAACCTCTTGGTGTTAACATGCCATCGGTTGTCGTGAATGATTTGCATATCCACGAAAACAGTGAATACCTTTATGTTGCTACGTATGGTCGTTCTAGCTATAAATTAGATATTTCAAATAATATTTTATCAACTTCATCTACTACTTTGGCTTCAGCGATAACATTGTATCCTAATCCAGCGTCTGACTACGTTAATTTATCTTTTATTGAGGCGGGTGAAGACTATAAAATTGAAATTTATGACGCTTTAGGAAAAAAAGTGTTGCAAAAAAATAATATATCCTCAAGTTCCGATGGAAGAATTTATTTAAATGGGATTTCTCCAGGTATTTACTATATAAATATTTATTCAGATACAGATCAAACCACAAAAAAATTAGTAGTTAACTAAAAAGTTATTAATTATACTGAAACCATATCTTGGCTTTACCGTCAGTTACCAATCTATCAAAGTATAGGAGCTTCTGCCTACAAAGCTGATTTATCCAACACTATTAAGCTAGTTAATTATTTGGGGAACCCTCAAGATGATTTTAAGTCTATACATGTAGCAGGAACAAATGGAAAAGGTTCTACCAGTCACATGATGGCATCTGTTTTTCAAGAAGCAGGCTATAAAGTAGGGCTTTATACATCTCCTCACTTAAAAGATTTTAGAGAGCGTATCAAAATTAATGGAGAATTAATAGCTGAAGAAAACGTTGTTCATTTTATAAAAAAACACCAGTCTTTTTTTTTACAAAATCAATTGTCATTTTTCGAAATGACTGTTGGGATGGCTTTTGATTTTTTTAAAAATGAAAAAGTAGATATTGCTATCATCGAAGTTGGATTAGGAGGCAGACTAGATAGTACTAATGTTATAAAACCAGAAATAGCTGTGATTACAAACATTGGATTGGATCATACCAGATTTTTAGGAGAAACCATAAAGGAAATTGCGCATGAAAAGGCAGGAGTAATCAAAACGAAAACTCCAGTTGTTATTGGAGAATATACCGAAGAAACTAAAGCTATTTTTTTAAGAAAATCAAAAGAGACAAACAGTCCAATACTATTCGCAGAAGATATATCAACGCCAAAGTTGAAAATAGATTTATTAGGAGACTATCAACTAAAGAATAGCCAAACGGCTTATACCGCTTTAAGTGTTTTAAAAAAAATGGGATGGAAACTCTCTAAAGAAATCATTCAAGCTGGATTAAAAAAAATTATTAAGAACACGGGACTATCGGGAAGATGGCAAATACTTAATCATACTCCAAAAGTGATTTGCGACACTGCTCACAATAGGGAAGGCCTGAGCCTTGTAATGAAACAACTAAATACGGTAAGTTACGATCAACTTCATATTGTTTTAGGGGTTGTAGATGATAAAAATTTAGACACTATTCTGCCCTTATTTCCAAAAAATGCGATCTATTATTTTTGTAAGCCCAATGTTATTCGAGGGCTAGATGTAAAGAAACTAGCGCAACAAGCATCATTATATTCTCTTTTGGGTCAAACATATTCTTCGGTAAATGTGGCTTATGAAAAATCACTTACAGCTGCTGCTAAAAAGGATTTGATATTTATAGGAGGTAGTACCTTTGTAGTCGCAGAAGTTTTGTAATTTTTTTATATAATTGTTTGTGTTAACTAAAAACTACCTTATATTTGACACCCGATTAACGGGCAATTAGCTCAGCTGGTTCAGAGCACCTCGTTTACACCGAGGGGGTCGGGGGTTCGAATCCCTCATTGCCCACTAAAATAAAACCCAATGAATTTTCATTGGGTTTATTATTTATAATTTGAAATGTAATGATCTTCTCTTTCCTTCTTTTGCATTCCAATTGTTTCATCCATAAATTTATTTCTATCATTTCTTGTTTTAAAGACCCATATGCAAATAGAATCATGACTATGATAAATTGCCTTTAATTCATCATTGACTTCACACACTTCCAGGGGAATATTAGTTTTTATACAAATCATTTTTTAAAAACATTAATTTTTAGAATTTAAAATTACGAAACAATTCTCTAAT
>Ga0206125_10000255_pt1 | contig 71689 bp, 54 predicted proteins | sample Helgoland_Spring_4_FD_148598 | JGI IMG/M metagenome (GOLD analysis project Ga0206125, IMG submission 148598) | Pelagic subsurface seawater microbial communities from Kabeltonne, Helgoland, North Sea - Helgoland_Spring_Bloom_20160331_1 | ecosystem: Environmental > Aquatic > Marine > Epipelagic ...
GACGATGGCTCTTGCGACTACAGTTGCCAAGGCTGCACAGACTCTATGGCTTGCAACTATGACATGGATGTTACCGAGGATGATGGCAGCTGCACATATCCATTGACGGACTATGTGGATTGCAATGATGACTGTTTGAATGACGAAGACGGTGATGGACTCTGCGACGAAGAGGAAGGTTGTTCTGACCCAGAAGCATGTAATTACGACCCCAGTGCTGTGGTGACTGCAGCAGACTACTGCTTGATTGTGGATACCGCTATGGTGCACACTGCTGGTGACCTGGCAGGCATGACCACTTACCGTTACTACGTAAAGTGTGCCAATCCTGCAGACTTCGTGAGCGCTGTTTCAGGTGATGTCAACAACCCTACTGTGGTGACCACCACCACAGACTTCTTCAACGATGAGCTGGGCAACGTAACACCCAATGGCATCCAGACACCATTGTTTGCCACCTACCCAAACCTGCAGTACGATTCATGGGTTACCATTGGCTTGTCTTCAGCACCAAACGCTGGCATCGGGGAATCTGCGGTAACTACAGTTCAAGGAACATCAAATCCTTGGGCGACAAACTTCGACCCCGGATTCGGAGCCCCAGGTTCAGACATTGTGATCAATGACCCCGTTGGCGGCAGCTGGTTTGCTTTGAATGGTCATGCCAACGCCATTGCAGCAAACAGCGATGACCAGCAGGTGTTGATTGCACAGTTGACCACCAGTGGCGACGTTGCAGGTAACTTCTACGTTCAGGTCTTCGAAAACGGTGTGGGTTCTAGCGCGTTGTTCTTCAGCTTCAACATCGGAGATGCATGTGTGGCGCCAGAAGACGACTGCCTCTACGCCGAGGATAACTACGGAGTCGACTACGTGGATTGTGACGGCAATTGCCTGAATGACTCCGACATGGATGGTGTGTGTGACGAGGACGAGGTGCTTGGATGCACAGAAGCCACGGCCTTGAACTACGATGCGACAGCGACCGACGACGATGGTTCCTGTGCCTATCCTGCGCCAAGCGTATTTGATATCATTGCAGCAAGTGAGGTACACACGGTATTGGAAGACCTGGTCGTCTTGGCCGGATTGGATGGGACATTGACCAACGACGGGGCCTGGACGGTCTTTGCGCCAACCGACGCGGCTGTAGCGGCTTTGCCCAGCTTCGTGGTAGACTATTTGTTGGCCAATCCAGAAGCACTGACCGATGTGTTGACTTACCATGTTGCTGCAGATTCAGTAACCAGTGACATGCTCAGCGATGGGATGACCATCGACATGATCAACGGTCAGACCGCGACCATCTCAATCTCAACGGATGGCATCGTCATCAACGATGCAGAAATTGTCATCGCCGATCTGATTGCCGAGAACGGCGTCGTCCATGTTATCGATGCAGTGATTGTTCCTGCCATTGAAGGTTGCACGGACCTTGTGACATGTAACTACAATCCTTTGGCCACCATCGAGGATGGAAGTTGTGAGTCAGAGAGCTGTTCCGGTTGCTTGAATGAAATGGCCTGTAACTACGACAGTACAGCCACCATCAATGACGCAGGCAGTTGCACATTCCCCATTGATTTGTATGGAGTAGACTATGTGGATTGCACTGGAGCTTGTAACAGCGACACAGATGAGGACGGTATTTGTGATGAAGCCGAATTCGATGGATGTATCTACGAGGATGCGTGTAACTATGATCCTACGGCTACAGAAGATGATGGAAGTTGCGATTATGAAAGTTGTGCAGGCTGTACAGATGAGATGGCATGTAACTATGATTCTACCGCCACGATCAACAGCGGATGCTTGTACCCGGTAGACCTCTACGGTTCTCCCTATGTGGACTGCAACGGAGATTGCATCAACGACGCTGACGGTGATGAAGTCTGCGATGAGGATGAAATCGCAGGTTGTTTGGACGAAGGTGCTTGCAACTACGATCCCAACGCTACGGATTACGACGTGACGCTGTGTGATTACAGCTGCTTGGGTTGCACCGATGCTGCTGCTGCGAACTTTGACCCAACGGCCACCATTGACGATGAGACTTGTGTCTACTGCGCACTGACCATTGATACAGCCGTCACGGTAGTAGACCTTTTGTGTGCAGGTGAAGCCAATGGAAGCATCAGCATTGAAGGCTCTACTGGAGGCTTCGGTTCTGTTGTCTATGCTTTGGAAGGTGACCCATTCCAGAACGAATTCACCTTCGACCAGCTCGCTGGTGGTTCTTATAAAGTGATCGCAATGGACTCATTGATGTGTACCGACACTTTGAGCCTGTTTGTTAATGAGCCAGCGCCCATCGTGTTGCTCGCTTTTGCCACAGACCCACTGTGTAATGGCGGAACAGACGGAGCCATTCTGGCCACGGCAGAAGGTGGAACAGGTGACATCACCTATGAATTAGGCGGAGAAAGCAGTGCTACGGGCAATTTTGAAGGCTTGGATGCTGGCCCTTACACGGTATTCGCCACTGATGCCAACGGTTGCGAGGCTGACATCGATGCCGAGGTGACCAACCCAGCAGCGATTGAAATCACCGTGGACGGTGCCACCGATCCCGATGGTGCTCCTAACGGAGAGATTTCAGTATCTGTCGAAGGAGGCACAGGCGATTTGACCTTCGCTTGGGAAGGCCCCAATGGCCCGTATGATTCAGAAGACATCGCAGGATTGGTAGACGGAACGTATGCTTTGACTGTGACAGACGAGAACGGCTGTACTGAAACTGAAGTGGTCACCTTGACAACGGTCGGATTGACCGAAGTCAACGGAGCCCTCACAGTATCGTTTATGCCAAATCCCACCAACGGTCAGTTGATCATGGAGCTGGGACAGGCTGTCAACGATGCGGTCCTCGAAGTCTTTGATGGTGCAGGTCGCCGTGTGTTCCGCCAAGAGGCGCTGAGCATCGGTAGCCGGATGCCACTTGACCTTGGTGGATTGGCCGATGGAGTCTATCAAGTGCGCATTACTGTGGAAGAGGCGACGGCTACCCAACGTGTCGTTGTTCGCCACTAACCTCCGAAACTGCAAGTGATTGTAAAACGCCGGCCTTTGGGCCGGCGTTTTCATTTCCACAAACCGCATAGAATGCGGAACTTGAACCCGATATAGATGCACTCCATTGATCCCGCTCCCACCATGAAGTCGAATACACCTTTTGCTTTCCTTGCCCTGTCTCTTTTCCTCATGGTCTTTTCCGGGGTCAAGGCACAAGACTGTTTTCCTCAAGGTGTTTTAGAGATACAGGCTGCATTGGGAGAGGAGACGACCGCACTCCAGCTGATGGTTGATTCAAGCGCAACCCTGGGTTTTGATGCGGAATTGGACAGCCTGTGCAACAATGAGGGGCTAGAGGCATGGGCGTGTTTATCGATCGATACGGTTTTGTATGCGGCAGCCGCCATTCCACCTGATGAAGAGACGCCATTGACCTTTGGTGTTCTTGTGCAGGCAGACTCAGCGGCGCCCATGCTCAGTTTTGATTGGACAGGTGGCCCCTTGTTGGCGGCTTCAGCATGGTGGGTCAGCGATTTGGACACCATTGAAGTGGACCTTCTTGCTGACAATGCGCTGATTTTGCCTGGAGCAGGGGCGACAACTTTGGTGCATTGCGCATGGACACCCAGTTGCGCGGTTCCAGGATGCACGGATTCAGAAGCTTGCAACTATGACGAAGAGGCTACCGAAGACGACGGGTCCTGTGACTATGCATTCTTCTGTTTTGATTGCGAAGGGAATTGCCTGTGTGACGAGGACGGGGATGGGGTGTGCGACCCTTTCGAATTTCCAGGTTGCACCGATCCCGAAGCTTGCAATTGGGCGCCGGTATATACCGAAGAAGATGGCAGCTGTTTTTATGCGCAACCTGGATTTGATTGTGCGGGCTTTTGTCTACCGGTGGACAACGATGAATGTGGTTTTGCAGACCCCATCGGCTGTGGACAGGTCGTAACGGCCACTACGGTGTGCGCGGACACCACAGAAAGCGACTTCTGCGACCAGTACAACATTGGCAACTACTACCACGGTGGTTTGTGGTATACCATCATGGGAACAGGGGACACACTCAGGGCGTCCATGTGTTTTGAGGATACCGAGTACGACACATACCTGAGCGTCTATGAAGGCGATTGTGGCAGCCTCGATTGCATTGCCGGAAACGACGATCAGGACGAATCTAACTTCTTTGCGGACCCCTGCTTCGAGAACTTCTTGTCCTCAGCTGTGGACTGGGAAAGCGAAGAAGGCGTGGAGTATTTTCTTCATGTGAGCGGCTCCAACGCGGTAACACCTGCGGTAGGGGGTTTTGATTTTGTACTGGTATGTGACGGAGTCGAAGTGGGAGCTTGTTTGGATTCCTTGGCCTGCAACTTCAACCCATTTGGAACCTTCGAAGATGGCTCTTGCGACTACACCACTTGTGCAGGGTGCGGTTTGTTTGCAGCGTGCAATTTTGACAGCACGGCGGTAATCAATGACTTGGAACTGTGTGATTTCAGTTGTTATGGGTGCACTGACATCAGCGCTTGCAACTTCAATCCTGACGCGACGATAGAAAGTGGACTCTGCGAATACAGCTCTTGTGCAGGCTGTTTAGATCCTGAGGCCTGCAATTTTGACGTCAACGCCATCTTGGATGCGGGAAATTGTGAGTTCACTTCTTGTGTGGGGTGCACAGATGCAGCAGCATCCAATTTCAACCCCGGAGCCACAGAGGAAGATGGAAGTTGCACCTATTGTGACTTAACCCTTTCTGAGCCCTTAGTTACAGGGGAGTCTTGCTTCGAAACCCTCGATGGCTCTGCACTGGTGGTGGTGGATTCAGCATTGACCGATTCGGTCTTTTATGAGCTCACCGCGCCAGGTTTTGTAGGGTCAGGAGTGTGGACTGATGGCGTCTTTGAGGCCCTCATCCCAGGAGACTTTGTGTTGGAAGTGTATGATGGAGATTCCACTTGCAGTGCCGTGGAAGTGTTCACGGTGGCGGCTGCACCAGATGTGTCTCTGTTTTTGGTGGCATCTGCTCCGGCATGCGCTGGCGGAGACGACGGCAGCGTATCGGCTTTCGTCGCAGGAAACGTAATGGCCACTTCCTATCAACTCAATGGTGAACCTGCCAGCATCGATGGCAACTTTCTGGGCTTATCGGCAGGGGAGTATTTCGTCAATGTCAATGTCTTGACAACCGCAGGGATGAACACGTGTTCCGACACAGCGAGCATCACAGTGGTGGACCCTGAGGGAATGGAGGTCATTGTGGATGAAATAGGAGGAGCCAATCCCGGCGAGGAAAACGGAGAAATTGCGGTGACGGTGACAGGAGGTGTTGAGCCATATAGCTTTGAGTGGACGGGCCCCACGGGATCTACAGGTGCAGAAGACCCCGATGATTTGGGGGCCGGTGATTGGACCTTAGAAGTTACCGGGGGTGATGGTTGCACGACCAGCCTTGTGGTGTCCGTGCCAGTCGGTCTTCAGGAATGGCAGGCACCACAGTTTGCGGTGTCTCCAAATCCAACGCGAGACTCCTACAAGGTGCAGTTCTCGCGGCCATTTAATGGTCAGCTAGAATTGACCGATCTAACGGGCCGAAGAATCGACTTGCTTCAGGTCGAATCGAGCGTGGTGCAAGGCTCACTGGCAGGAAAACCAGCGGGCGTATATCTGCTGCGTGCGATGGGTCAGCAGGGCATGGGGGCTGTTACCCGTATGGTTAAACAGGATTGACAGGCTGAGACTCAGAGGTCGGATGCCTTGTATGCACGCGTCCAAATGACTTGCCCTTTGGGGTCATGGGTGCGGAGGGTCATCACGCGTTCCTTCCTTGTGCCAGTCACTTCGAGCGTGCCAAAATTGCGCGTTCCGACCATCGTGCCAGCGACGCGCCGGGTATTGGGCTCATCGCTGTGGTCATAGGTTCCGCTGGTCAAAGCACTGCAGGTGAAGTCAACGACTTTCCTTCCATTGGAACCTTCCCATTCTGTCAATTCAGAATTGTGACGGTCACCAGAAAGGAAAACCACACCGCGGATGTCCTCTTCAGCGATGCGTTCCAAGATGCCATCGCGCTCTTCTGGATAAAGCGCCATGTTCTCATAGCCCGCAAAATCCGACAAAAACTGTCCGCCTACGGCAATCACTTTGAAGGGAGCCCGGCTATACTGCAGCGCTTGGATCAACCAGTTGACCTGGTCTGGACCCAGCACTTGAGGTTGTTGGGTGATGTTGTCATGGTTCACCCGAAAGGATCGGTTGTCGAGGAGGAAAAAGTCCACATCGTGAAATTTGAATGAGGTGGTGACGCCCTGGTATTGAAGTGCAGGCAACCCTTGAGAAGGGTTGGCCCAAAAGTCACCAAAGGTTTCTGCGGCCCAGTCTTTGTGGACCCAGCTTCCATCTGAATTGTCCGGACCATAATCGTGGTCATCCCACATGGCGTAATGGGGGCAGGACCCGAGTAAACGCTGTAATTCTGGTAGCCTGCGCAAGTGGCTGTAGCGGTGTTGCATGCCCGAGCGCGAATAGAAGTCTACCTCTCGGAAATAAACATTATCCCCGAGCCACAACATGAGGTCCGGTTCGAGTTCGGCTATGCCATCAAAAATTTCATAACCTCCACCATAAGGACGGCCTGGCCGGTCAAATTTTGGCTCATTGATGAAAGCACAGGACCCCAAGGCGACAGTAAAAGAAGGCGGGTCAAACCGATACTGCCACAAGGGCTGAGTGGTAAAACGCTGCAATGTGGTGTCGATTCCCTGCACCACGCGTTCGTCATTGATCAGCACCTGAAATCGATAACCGGTTCCGGGTTGGAGGTCCCCAAGGTCAAAGGTGGCCGTGTTGGCATGTGCTCGGCTAAGCTCTTGTTCGGTGGCCACCAGCACCTCAGTGGGCGCATCCCCCATGGAGTCGGCCCAGCAAACAATGGTTGCCCGGCAGGGGGCTTCAGACTGAATCCAAATGCGAGCATCGCGCAGTCCGACGTGCCCCACCATGGGTTGACAAGCCAATTGAGCGGCACCTGAATAGACCGAAAACAATAAAATAAAGGCGAGGAGCAACCTCGGAGCAGTGCACTTCATGAGAAAGGGTTGGCCCCGAAGTTCGGAACCAACCCTTAAATGCGCAGAGTTAGGAAAAATGAAAAAGCAGATTGACAGAATTGTCAGTCGATGGAGTAGTCCACGCCTTCGATGGCGGGCCCCACTTTCACCATGTATTGGATGCCGGCCATTTCGACCCGGATCATCTTAAAGACCTCCTTGCTTGTCGGAAGCCGAAGGTTAAATGTCATGCCGTCGAATCCATCAGGATAGCGGGACTTGATCAAGGAGCGAACAGGTTGTTCGAGCTTTTCATAGCTCACAATGCGTCGGTTGGACATGGGGCAACAGTTTGGAATCGACTTGGGATACTACGTCCGATTCAAAAAGGTTTCATCCCCCTTTGAATTCCCTCTATTCCGTCAGAAAGCCCTTCCGTGCGGTTGTATATTCACAGAGCAAACCAATGGCCATGCGTGACTTACTTGAAAAAATCCGCAAAAACACCCCAGCAGGTTTTGATTACGAATGGCTGGGAAGGTGCGTACGCAGCATCGATTGTGCCACATTGGACCTGACCGGATTGGTGCCTGATTTTGACGCCAACGCAGGAAATTATGCCCGTAATATTTTACTCATGGAGCCTTTTGAGGTGGTCGTCTTGCATTGGCCACCGGGTGTAGAAAGTGCAATCCACCACCATGAGGGTTTTTGGGGGTATGTCCTTTGCGTAAAAGGGGAGGTCGAAAATGTGGAGTACACCTATGACGAAGAGACCAGGGAATTGCGAGAACGCGGGGCGCTATGCGTAAAGGCTGGAGGCGTGCTTCCCGAGCCTGATGGCACCATCCACAAAATTGTCAACCCCAGTTCCGAGCATCCCTTGGTGACGGTGCATTTTTATGCGCCCGCCCTCGAGGATTTGGATGGAATGGTGCTGTTTGATGCTGAACGCTGTTGGCGGGGTGAGTTGAATGAACATGCCACCACGGCGTCTTTTCATCAGGACGAAAAGGGCTTCCGTAGTCTTGAAAAAGAGGCCTTCTCTTTTGTGCCGCTCAGCGTCATTCCCGGAAATGAAACGCACCGGCTCTATCCACTCATTCCAAAGCCCAGCAAGGGTGAGATTATGGATGCCATTTCCAGTTATTATGCCGAGCAAGCCACGAGTTACGATGACCTCGATGGTGCCAGTTTGAAGCGCAGCCGCTATACCGAGCGCATCGATCAGATTTTGGCCGAAAACCTACAGGCCATTCAACCTGAACGGGTCTTGCACATTGCGTGTGGAACGGGTCGGCGGGCATGGGGCATCCGCGACATATCTCAGCTTGATTACACTGTAGACGGCATCGACATCAGCGCTTCGATGGTGGAGCAGGCTCGCCAACGGGGCATTGCAGGCCGAATCGGAATTTGGAATGAGTGCGGAGCAGAAAGCGATTCATACGACGCGGTGGCTTTCCTGTACGCATTCGGACACATCCCAACGGACCTTGAACGCAGGGAAAGCTTGGAAAAAGTGTTTGCTGCTTTGCGTCCCGGAGGTCGGTTTTATTTCGATGTGTTCAATTTGGACAATGCCAATGAGTGGGGACCAGACGCGCTGAGGGCTTTTGAAGAGCTGAACCTCAGCGAGGTGGGGTATGAATTGGGCGACTTGTTTTACAAGCGGCACAACGGAAAGTCGGTGTCCTTCTTGCATTATTTCACCAAGGCAGGCATTGTGGAAATGGTGGAGTCCTGCGGTTTTGTGGTTTCAGACATTCACCGCATTGGATATGTGCAACGCAGCGGAGAGTGTTTGGGCCTTGAGGAGGAGGGAGGCAACTTCTTGATCATCGCAGAAAAGCCTTGTTGAGGAAACAAGAAGGGGCATACTTGGTTGGAATGATATGACTGATTTTGAGGATAGAAAGTCCTATGCCAAAGGCGGCCTTCAGGATGTGGACAAGGGCGATATTTTGGGGTTCTTGAGGCATTGGCTGGAAGAGGCCAAGGCCTCGGACCCCGGAGATTACAATGCCATGACGCTGTCCACTGTAGGCAGCGATGGACACCCCAATGCACGCATCGTCTTGCTGCGCTCTTTGGAACCCACCGAGGCGGGTTGGGCTGTGGCATTCTACACCAATTATCACAGTGTAAAAGGCCTCGAGTTGACAGAGCACCCCCATGCTGCGGCCACCTTCTTTTGGAGCACACTCGAACGGCAGCTTCGCATCAGAGGACAGGTGAAACAGATGTCCCCATCTGATTCGGACCGTTATTTCGCCTCGCGCCCAAGAGAAAGTCAGATTGGAGCTTGGGCATCGGCACAAAGCCAAGAAGTCAAGGGCCGCCAGGATTTAGAAGCCGCGTGGGATGAACAAAACAGGCGGCATCCTGGAGAGGTGCCCCGGCCACCCCATTGGGGCGGTTTCTTGTTGTCCATCGAACAGATCGAATTCTGGCAAGGACGGCCCGGGCGCATGCATGACCGAATCAGTGCTCGGCTCAACAGTGGGGAGTGGATCTTGACCCGACTTCAGCCCTGAGGTTCAAGACCGACACCCAGGTGAAAGCCTGATTGATCAGTCGATGTGGAGCATCAACCCCTTGAGGTACCGCGCCTCTGGGTGACCCGCCCGGGTGGGATGGTCTGCTGGCTGCCCCAACCTGTGCAGAATGCGCACTGTGCGGCCAGATTCCACCGCAGCAGCCACGATGGTGTCCTCAAACAGTTGGGCATCCACGACTTGAGAACAGCTGTATGTCCAAAGCAATCCTGCGGATGGCATCTTTTTCAAGGCCTCGGCATTGAGCCTCTTGTAGCCCTGCACCGCCTTGTGCCTTGAAGACCGGCTCTTTGCATAAGCTGGAGGATCCAAAATCACGATGGGAGGCAAAGATTCGCACTGCCTGAGATAGGTCAATACATCACCTTGAATGCCCTCATGTCGGTCGGAATACCCGTTGATTTCAGCGTGATGACAGGCTGCGCTTACGGCCTTTTCAGAGGCGTCCAAACTGATGACATGGGGACTCCCGCCCTTGAGAGCGGCCATGCTGAAACCTCCGGTGTAGCTAAAGGCATTGAGCACCGCTCTTTCTCCTACACATTGCATCAGCAAACCGCGGCTGTCGCGCTGGTCTAAGAAAAAACCTGTTTTCTGTCCATCGATGGGAGACACCTCATATTGAATGCCATGTTCACTGACTCCCCGCCGGGCTGACGGGTCGTCAGCACTTGAAGAGGACCACACAATGCCATCTTCAATCCGTTCCTCCACTCCTGGGAGCTTGGCAATGAGAGCTGCACTTTTATTGACAATGAGGTCCAAGGATGAGCCAAGGGCTGATTGCAGTCCAGCCGATAAGTCAGGCCAGGCGCGGTGCATTCCCATAGAGTGGGTTTGTACCACGGCCATTCCCGCGTACCAGTCCACCACCAAACCAGACAGCCCGTCTCCTTCTCCATGCACCAAGCGACAGCAGTCTGTGGCAGCATCTGTTCCTGGCCCCAATCCCACGGATTGTCGCACTGCAAGGCATTCTGCGATCTGGTCACTCCACCATTGGGCATTGGGTGGAGCATCCAATGTTCCGGAAGCAATGATCCTCACCGCAATGGAACCTGCGCCCCAGTGGCCCCAACCCAGTGCCTGACCTTTGGAAGACATGACGCAGACCCAATCGCCAGGAGTGGGTGCAGCATCGTCTACTTCAAGGCGTTGTATGGCACCAGAAAACACCCAGGGATGTCCGCGCAGCAGGCTTTTTTCCTTGCCGGGGTGAAGGTGGACGAAAGGGTAGGAGGTGGACGAGTCCGACATGGGGGCAAGGTAGCGCCGCCGTGTTGGCTTCAGTTATGCTCTGGGACTTTGAATACCATTCCATCTTTCCAAGACACCTTTCCTTGGGCACGCCATTGTTCGAGGGTATCCCGCACTTCCGTCCGGTGCTCCGAAGGAACAAGGCGTTGGAGTTCTGCAAATGAAATCCGCTGGCCGATCCAGACTTCAATCTCCTGTTCAGTAGGCGGGGAAGGAGGAGCACAACGGTCACAAATCCCGCAGGGAGCTGCTGCATCCGCATCAAACAGGGATTCCAGGAACTGTGCACGGCAACCCTCAGAAGCCAGATAAGACTTCATGAATTCCCAGCGCTCCAAGGAATCCCGCTTTCTGTCCTCGAGGATGGCAGCTGGCACGCGGGCTGTGCTGGCAGAGGGGCGGGCAGATTTAAATTGTACAGACACCCTTTCTGTGGGCGAGGCAATGGCGATGATGGACAATTCCGCCAGCCTTTTGAGGTGCTGCCATCCAGCGTTTTCCGAGCATCCTGCTTGAGCAAAAACTGCACTGGAATCCAAGGTCCATCCAGGCCGTTTTTCTCTGCCGTGTCGCGCGAGTAAAGCAGCCAAGATGCGGCCGTCACTGCCTACTTCCGGTGGACGTTCGACCATAGATATGGGGTCATGAAGCCACTTCACACATGTGGTGCTGCGCACAGGATGAAGGTCCAGCCAGCCGGCCCGGGCCATTAAGTCCAGCGACTTGCGGGCCTGTTGCAGGGTGCATCCTGGTTTATCCGCCAAAGGAGCGATCCAAACTTCTTGGGGATCTTCCATGACTGCACCTTGTGCCAAAGCGAGTTGGTTGGAAAGGGCCTGCAATACGGCGCGGATGGTTTCGGGACTGGGCCATTGGCGGGCGACATGGCCTTCTGCGTCTGAAACGGCGGTCGGATCTGCAAACAAAACTGCCTTGGCCTTGAGTCCGTCCCTCCCGGCCCTTCCTGCTTCTTGAATGTACCCCTCTGGAGATTCCGGAATGTGGGCATGGGCAATGTGCCGAACATCGGGTTTGTCGATGCCCATGCCAAAAGCAGTGGTGCAGGCCAAAATACCCAAGGACCCCGAGATCCACCTCGATTGATGGTCATCGCGATCAGCACGGGACATCCCGGCATGGTATGGAGCGGCAGAAAAGCCATGGGCGCACAACATGGCGGCCATGGCTTCTGATTCACGGCGGGTGCGCACGTAGAGTATCGCTGAACCTTCAAGCCTGTGGCCCCAATCCACAATGGCCGCATGTCGGTCGGGTACTTGATGTACCGCAAACGCCAAGTTGGGCCGGCGCATGCCAACCCGAATGCGGTGGGGACGGACCATGCCAAGCAGCTGCTCTATATCATCGGCGACTTTCTCGGTAGCTGTTGCGGTCAGGGCAATCCATCCGGCTTGGGGGTGCCAGTTCCGAAGTTTCCCGACATGCAGGTAGTCCGCACGAAAGGCGTGGCCCCATTGGCTTACACAGTGCGCTTCATCCACTGCGATGGTGCGCACATCCATGGCTTGACATGCCGCCTGAAAATCGGGCTGTGACAACCGTTCTGGTGCTACAAATAAGAACCCGCCTGGTCCGAAACGGGCATTGTCAAGAATGCGCTCCGCTTCTCCTTTTCTCAGCCCACTGGTCAGGGCATCTGCTGCGATACCCCGCGCCCTGAGTCCTTGAACTTGATCGGCCATCAAGGCTACAAGTGGACTGATGACCAGGCAGGTTCCACCGCGAACCAATCCTGGTATTTGGTAGCAAATAGACTTGCCACCACCGGTGGGCAGAATGGCCAGTGTGTCTCCTCCAGATGCGCCGGACAGCACCACGGGTACCTGAGAAGGACGAAAGGCTGAAAACCCCCAATGCTCGCGCAACACTTGTTCGAGTGCTGCTAAAGTGGGAGGGGATTTATCTGCCTGTGTCATTTCCTTGTACATGGGGGTGTAGTCGCATTCAACGGCTCTAACTTTCGACGTTCTAACCCGGGGTACTTCCCCCATGCAAACCACCGAAAGATGCTCGTAGCTGGCAATTGGAAAAGCAACAAGTCATTCAACGAGGCAAAGGAATTTGCCAACGCATTCGCCGCATTGCCTGCTGCCCCTGATGGCGTGGAGGTGATGATCGCCCCACCTGCCCCGTATTTGGCGGCGATGGGCGACGCTGATCCACCGTTTCGATTGGGTTCCCAGAACGTCTCAGCTTCAGGACCCGGTGCACATACAGGCGAATTTACCGCCGAAATGCTGGCGGGTTGTGGCGTTCAAGATGTGATCGTGGGCCACAGTGAGCGCCGCGATGGCTACGGCGATGATGACAATGCGGTGGCCCAGAAAGTAGGCCGCGTGCTCGAAGCGGGCTTGCGCGTCATTTTTTGCTGCGGGGAAAGCCTGCAAGACCGCCAAACGGACGTCCATTTTGACAAAGTGTTGCGACAGATGGAGTCGGCCATTTTGCACTTGCCTTCAGAGCTGATGGACCGCGTAGTGTTGGCCTATGAGCCCATTTGGGCCATTGGAACTGGATTGACAGCTACAGAGGAGCAAGCCCAAGAAATGCATGCCGCCATTCGCGGTTGGTTGCGGGAAGCTTTTGATGACAAGATTGCCAAGTCCATCCCCTTGCTGTATGGTGGGAGTTGTAAACCGGCCAATGCCGATGCGTTGTTTGCCTGTCCAGATGTGGATGGAGGTTTGATTGGCGGTGCTGCATTGGACCCCGATTCTTTCGGAGCGCTCGTGGAGGCAGCTGGTCGTGTTAGTGCAGCACGTCTTCAATCAGAGGCGGAAGCATCTTGAATGGCTTGGGTTCGGATTCACCTCAGGTGTGAGCCTGCCGCCCCGGGGCATGAAATTGCCACGGCATGGCTGGCTGATGCCGGTTGCAGTATGTTTGAAGAAGCCGCTGATGGTCTGCACGCTTTCGCGAAAAAAGAAGAGCTGGATGAAGGCTTGGCTGATGTGATCAAGGAGGACTTGATCCCACTGGGCCTCAAGTCATGGCTTTTGTCAGAAGTGGAGGAGGAGAATTGGAATGCCAAATGGGAATCTGATTATCCGGAAGTCACCATAGGAAATAGCATCCGTGTAAAGGCGCCTTTTCACCCTACAGCAGCGGCAGGAGAATTTGACACCACTTTGACAGTTCAACCCAGAATGGCTTTTGGGACCGGACACCACGGCACCACATTCGGCATTCTCGCGGAGATGGTTCAAATGGAATGGTCGGGCACAAAAGTCCTGGATATGGGGTGTGGCTCTGGTGTCTTGGGCATTTATGCGGCCCAGAGAGGCAGCCTACAAGTCATGGCCATAGACATCGATCCTTGGAGCGTCCGCAACACCCGCGAAAACCTGGGACTGAATGGCATGCAGGAGCAAGGCTCATTCGAGGTTCTTGAAGGAGGTGCTGACCAGCTCAATGGGGTGGAAGAAGGGCGGTTTGATGTGGTCATTGCCAACATCAACCGGAACATCCTGTTGGAAGATATGGACGCTTATTGTCGGGTGCTGGGTAATCCAGGCGTCCTGATGTTGAGTGGATTCATGGAGCCCGACATCTCCGCATTGGTCGATGCGGCAGGTCAACACGGCCTTAGTCTTACGGCAACACGCTCAGAATCTGAGTGGCGGATTCTTACCCTTCGAAGGTGAAACTGATGATGAAGCTGCGGGTACGCAGTTCATCAAACGCTGCACTAAACGGCGTGTCGTCCTGAATCAGAACATTGCGCATGCCAAACTCTGTTTTCAATTCTATGGAAAACTTGAAGAATGGCAGAAAGAAATCTGCGCCTGCTCCAAAGTCAAGGCTCGAGTTGTTTTTGGCCAATTTCAGGATGTATCCGTCTTGTAAACTTTGGTTCACGTCGGCTTGCGATTGCATGTCCCTGCTGATTTTACCTCCAAAGAGGGCATAGGGGGCAAAGTTTCCAATGCGCTGTGTCCTCAGTTTAATCACCAGAGGGAAGTCGAGGAACACGCTCTCGGTGCGCACAGAAACCGGGCTTGTGGTTCCGTCGGGATTTCTAAACCTGTAGAGCATTCCGCGGTCTTGGAAGCTCAAGCCTGGAATGAAACGCACGCGAATGGTTTCGTTCACGTTGAGTGAAGCGAGCAGTGCGAGGTTAAAGCCTGAGAGGGGATTGTTCTCTACGCTCAACAGGCTGTCAGAGAAGGTGTAATCTGGGCGCAGTTTATAGTTGAAGCTGCTGGAGTTGCCGCTTAACAGAAAGCCGAAATGGTATGAGCGGTAATCGAATTTGGCCAGGTTCTTTTTTGCAGTTTGTCCCTGAGCGGCCATTCCACTAAGCAACACCACCGCTAAAACCATCATCCTCAGTGGACCAAAAGACCGGGTGGTACCGCGTTTCACATAGCCCTTAACGGCTTTGCATTCAGCATATTGCTGCAGCGAAGTCATGACTTGAACCATTGTCCCAAAAATGAGGTAAACAATACAGTGGACATGGCAGCTGCAATCCACATGAGCAGACTTGCTGTGAAATGCCAAAGCGGATCAAACTGAAACCGCAAGCTGGCCTTGGCCCGCTCGCGGGCTGTTTCCACATCCATCATGGCCAATTGCGGGTCTCCGTCTTGCAAGAGGGCAAATGACGCATCGTCGGTTAAAGACCGGTCTATGAAGGCCTCCCGTTCCAGCATACGCAAAGACGTCGCCTCAGCGCAGACGGCATGGTGATATGCAACAGTACTTCCGGCAGCGAGTATTGCATAGAGCACGGTGGGACGCAACGAAGCTTTGAAACGGTCTACAAAGGAACCGGCCCCTTGAACTTGGAATGCGGCCACCAAGGCCACAACAAGCACAAGACCGAAGTGCAGGAAAACACCTATGGAAATGCCGGTTTCAAAAGAAACCCTCCCAGTGGTGGTCATGCGAATGGTCCACCAAAGAGCGATGGCCCACAGTGGAATCCAACGAATCAATGTGCGCTGTGCGCCCAAGGCTTCAGCCATTCATGGTGATCAAGAACTCCTCGTTGGAATCTGTGCGGCTCATCCGGTCCTTCAAGAATTCCATGGCTTCAATCGGATTCATGTCGGACAAATGCTTGCGCAAAACCCAAATGCGCTGCAGCATCTCTTTGTGCATCAGCAAGTCTTCGCGGCGGGTTCCTGAGGAAAGAATGTCGATGGCGGGATAGATACGGCGGTTTGAAATGCGGCGGTCGAGCTGCAATTCCATGTTGCCTGTTCCCTTGAACTCCTCGAAAATGACTTCGTCCATCTTCGATCCCGTTTCCGTCAAAGCTGTTGCAATGATGCTCAAGGATCCGCCGTTCTCGATGTTACGTGCAGCGCCAAAGAAGCGCTTGGGCTTCTGAAGTGCGTTAGATTCAACACCACCTGAGAGGACCTTTCCAGATCCTGGAGCGACGGTGTTGTAAGCCCGGGCCAAGCGGGTGATAGAGTCGAGCAAAATGCAGACGTCATGACCGCATTCGACCATGCGCTTGGATTTCTCGAGGACAATCTCGGCAATCTTGACGTGGCGGTCTGCTGGCTCATCGAATGTGGAGGCGATCACCTCAGCATTGACACTCCGCTTCATATCGGTGACCTCCTCAGGTCGCTCATCAATGAGCAGGATGATCAGATAGGTTTCAGGGTGGTTCTCCGCAATGGCGTTGGCCACATCCTTAAGCAAGGTGGTTTTTCCAGTTTTCGGCTGCGAGACAATCATGCCGCGCTGTCCTTTACCGATGGGGGAGAAGAGGTCCATGACCCTCGTAGAAATGTTGCCGTTCTTCCCGGCCAACTTGAAGGCTTCCTGGGGAAACAAGGGGGTGAGGTATTTAAATGGAACCCGATCCCTTACCCATGAAGGATCACGGCCATTGACCTTGAGAACCTCCACCATGGGGTAATACTTGTCTCCTTTGCGTGGAGGACGAATGGTACACACGACGTTGTCTCCGGTTTGCAGACCGGCTGCCTTGATTTGCTTGTTGCTGACGTAAACGTCGTCGGGGCTGTTCAAGTAGTTGTAGTCTGCACTGCGCAGATAACCAAATCCTTCGGGCATGACTTCGAGGACACCTTCGGCTTGTGCGATGCCATCGAAATTGAACCCGTGCTCCTCGGGCTCACCCAAACGGTCGCGGTCGCGTCCTCTACGGTCGTTACGTTCATTGCGGTCTCCACGGTCGTTGCGGTCTCCGCGGTCGTCCCGGTCCTTGCGGTTGCGATCGCGGTCGCGCCCACGGCGGTCACCCCGGTCATTGCGGTCTCCACGATCACCCCGGTCTCCACGATCACCCCGGTCTCCACGATCGTTGCGGCGGTTGCCACGGTCGTTTTGAGCTCCGTCCTTGTTCGACTTTTCGCCTTCCTTGCTGGGGGCGTTGTTATTGGAGTTGGACTTCTCAGAGGAATCATTCTCACCTTCCTTCTGGCGGTTTCCGCGGGATTGATTTCGCCCTTTACGACCACCATCCTCGGAATTTTTTTCCTGACGGTCTTTGCCTCGCTCTTCAGAAGAAGGTTGTTCGGCTGAACCTTCCTCTCCAGAACTTTGTTCCTTTTTGGCGGCCGCTCGCTGACGGCCCCGACCGGAGTTGGCTGGTTTTTTACCGTCTTCTTTCTTCGTGCCTTCACCTTCGGTTTTGGCCTTTGCGCTGGTCGTGACGGCTTGCTCGTCGAGAATGGCATACACCAATTCTTGCTTCTTGAGCTTGTCAGTTCTGGCAATATTCAGCTCCTTGGCAATGTCCCGGAGCTCAGCAACCTTGCGGCTGTTCAAATCAATGATATCGTACATGTGGGGGTCCCACTTGCGTGGGCAACTCTGCGTTCAAATTTCCCTGAGGGAGCCCGAAGGCTTTGCACCGTTGCGGTGCGTTACAAGTTTACGACATCTTTTGCGGACGACAATGCCAGATCATTTCTGTCCCAATTCCACCACTTCTGGAGCGAGAATCTGACCGTTGGCGAGGTTAAATCGGAGCAAGGTTCTCTTTCTGTGAAAGCCCTGCATTCCAGCCGCGCCAGGGTTGAGGTGTATTCCGCCCCAGGCCTTGACACTTTGCACAAGCAGCAGATGAGAATGACCGCAAACAAAGATGTCCGGTTTGTGGGCCAAGAGACCACTGCGAATGCCCTTGGCGTATCGACCAGGCCTCCCACCTATATGGGTCATCCAAATGCGACATCCTTCGCGTTCGATGTGCTGGTGTTCGGGGAATGTCCGGCGCATCAGATGATCATCGATGTTGCCATGCACCGCAACAAGGGGCGCCACAGTGGCCAATGCATCGGTAACCCGAAAGTCTCCGATGTCTCCGGCATGCCATACTTCGTCACAAGAAGAAAGGTGATGCAAGATCCGTTCATCCAAGTGGCCGTGGGTGTCGCTAATAAGTCCAATTCGCACGGCACAAATTTCGTTGCTGTGGTGCGATTGGCCCCATCTTGGCGTTCTGCTTAAGCATAAACTTTTCCCATGATTCGATTGCGCACCGCTTTCTTGTTGTTGTTGGTATCGGTTGGCCCACACTGGGTCCTGGCACAGCCGGGAACTCGTTTTCATACAGAAAGCAAGAAGGCCATCAAACTGTACCGACGCGCCATGGAAGCAAGCCGCGCCGCTATGGTTCCCGGCACTGACACGGAAGGTTATTTGGAGCAGGTTCAAGAGGACCTGACCAAAGCCTTGGAAATCGATCCTGATTTTGCGGAAGCAGAGCGGGTAGTGGCGGCCATGTCCTTTGATCGGGGAGATTTCTCTGCGGCGAGAGACCACTATGCCCATTATCTGACGCGTTATGGGGCCGATTGGATTAGGGATCATTTTTCATGGGCGGAAGCCGCACGGTTTGACCTCGACCCTGCAGGGATGAAAAAGGCCATGAGTGCCATGACTCAAATCCCTGGGGTAGCAGAGGGACCAGATCTCTATGCTGTGGAAGCTGTGCTCAAGGATGCTGAATTCATGTCAGAGGCTCTGGCCCATCCAGTGCCGTTGAACAGCAGGCCTTTGCCTGCACCAGTTTCTTCCAACGAGGATGAATATTTCCCCAGTGTTTGGCTGGCAGGGGAGGCACTGGTATTTACCCGCAGATTAGAAGATGCACGTTGGCGGCAAGGGCAGGAAGACATGTTTGTCACCCGAAGAGATGGCGATGGATGGACCGTTCCGCAGCCTTTGCGCGGTCTGAACACCCTGAACAATGAGGGTGCTGCTGCGCTATCTGGAGATGGCATGACGATCTGCTTTACCGTTTGCCGGGATGCGGATCGCAATGGGGAGGGGCCGCACAAAGGCAGCTGCGATTTGTACCTCGCCCAGCGAGAAGGACAAGCCTGGGGAAAGCCCCAAAACTTGAGCTCGGTGAATACTGCAGGATGGGAAAGCCAACCTTGCTTGAGTCCCGACGGGCAGCAGTTGTTTTTTACGCGAGGGTCCGGCCGTTCGGGAAGCCGTAAATACGACCTCTTCACAGCCCGTAGGAATCCAGAAGGTGCATGGGGTACAGCCTACAGAATGGGAGGGGAGGTCAATTCAAATGGAAAAGAAATGCGCCCCTTTATCCATCCCGATGGCCAGCACTTCTATTTCGCATCTGACGGCAGGGCTGGCATGGGGGGCATGGATCTGTTTGTGTGTTCGATGAAGGAGAACGGCAAATGGGGGAGTCCCATGAACCTGGGGTGGCCCATCAATACGCCTGAAGACGAAAGCGGCTTGGTGGTGTCGTCCGATGGTGTGACCGGATTTTTCAGCCGTTCCATCGATGGACAGCTTGATTTGCATGAACTCACTTTACCACTTGAAGTTGCGGCCAAGGCTACGGCTGCAATGGAAGGTCAATTGGAATCAACCGCAGGGGTGCCCCTTCAGGATGCGCGCATCCGGCTCTTGGAAAGTGACAGTGGAACACCCTTTGCTGAAGCCATCGCCACGGCCGATGGCCGCTACCATGTCCCCGTTCCTTTGGATCGGTCTTTTGTTGTGATGGCAGAGGCCGCCGGGCACATGCTGGTGTCTGAACGGATTGAACCCGGTCAATGGCAGGGTCGGCTTGTCCGGGACTTCGCCTTAGACCCATTGAAAGTGGGCAGTGAAGCGGTCTTGCGCAATGTCTTTTTTGAAAGCGGAAGCGCTGCACTCGATCCGGCATCCAATGTGGAACTGGAGCGGGTCGGACTTTGGCTTTCGGCACATTCAAATGTGGTCATGGAGGTAGGCGGCCACACCGATGATGTGGGTTCAGAAGCCGAAAACATGGCCCTGTCTGAGCAGCGCGCTGAGGCCGTGAAAGCCGCACTCCAAAAAGCGGGCGTGGCGGCCGACCAACTTGTTGCCAAGGGGTACGGCCAGACCAAGCCCGCTGTATTGGGAAGCTCTGAAGAAGCGAGGCAACAAAACCGGCGCACCACATTGACGGTGTTGCCGGCGCGCTAGCGGCAGGATCAGTGGACCAACAAGTCCGCTGCACCGATGGCAGTCCAGACGATGTAGCGCCCTTCATTGAAACCGCTGAGGTCGATGTCAAACTGCACCGAAGGCACTTGACTTTCATAGACCACCCGTCCGGTCATGTCGCGGATAACCAAAGGTCCACCAACCGCCCCATCTGTGGCGAGAATGGTGGCGCTGTTGCGGGCAGGAACAGGCTGAATCAGCAATGGTTTGACCACCGGGGTAGGTACAAGTGAAGGGTCAGAAGTGCTGAATTCCTTGATGATGTTGGGAGGGTTGCCAGGGTAGGATTGACCATTAAACGCCAAGTAAAAGGCACCCGTGTAAGGGTTGACGGCCACATCGCGAATCCGCTGGTTGTAGCTGCCGAAAAAAGCCTCTTGACTTTCCGCGGACAAACCATCCTCTGCAAGTCCAATCAGAATCAATCGGCCTGGGAGTGGGTCGTTGAATCCGCTCATCACACCCATCATGATTTTTCCTTGGAACTCAGGAATGGCTTCGTGGGTGTAATACTCCAAACCATTGAGGGCGATGCAAGGGGTCCAAGCCAACAAAGGCTCCACCACATCCCATTCAGCGCAGAACGCAGTTTCGGAGGGCGCATTGCAAGCACCCTGAACGGTGGGCCAGCCATAATTGCGACCGGCTTCAACAAGGTTGAATTCGTCGTCCTGGTTCTGACCGTGTTCAGAGGCGTAAATCAGCCCATTTGGTCCGATGCACAGCCCTTGAGCATTCCGATTGCCCCATGTGTAGACATAGCTGTCTGGGCCAAAGGGGTTGTCCTCGGGAATAGAGCCGTCGGGATTCAGGCGAAGGATTTTCCCGTTTAGGCTTTCGAGATCTTGGCTGTTGCCAGTATCACCGGCATCACCTGTGGTCATCAGCATGGTGTTGTCGGGGAGCCAAAGCAGACGGCTGCCGTTGTGAATCTGCGCACCGGGAAGGGTCAACAGCTCTTGCTCGTTCACCAACTCAGTCCCGTTCCACTCAAACACACTCAGGTGCTCCGAAACGCTGTTTTGACCATCGCAGTAAACCAACCACACCCGAGGGTCTTCAGGGAAGTCAGGGTGCTGGACCATGCCCAAAAGCCCTGGTTCTCCAGACCCGTTAAATGTCACATTTAGGTCGAGTACAGTCGTATAATCTCCAGACGAAGGGTCGATCCGGATCACCCTTCCTTTCCGTTCACTGCACCACAACATGTCGTCTCCGCCCCAGATAATTTCCCAGGGAATTTCGCTGTCTGTCACCAAGTCAGTGGCGAAGAGTGTGGTGTTGCCGATGGTAAAGGAGTCTTGCGCAAGAGAGGTCACTGGCACCAAGCCAGCGCACATTAAACCAAACAGAAAGAGGGCATTTTTCATGGTGCAAGGATACGTTCTGAGTATCGATTTACCGGACCTACAGGCTGCCGTCAAAAGCCAGGGCCGTGAAGGGGGGGATTTGCTGTCCCATGGGTTGTCCCAAGAGGCATGTAGCGAATTCCATATTGGGAATGGGCATGGGGGCATTGCTCTGGTTAAAGAAAACAGTGGTGGTTTCGTCGAGGTATTGCCGCGTGATTTTGAGCAGCTGAGGTGCAGGCTCGGCGAGCTCTGTCTGGCCAAACATCAAGCTCATGCGGTTGCGGCGCAGTCCTGCCCAACGGCTTGAGATTTCTCGTGTCCGCTTTTCCTCTATGTCGAGGTCATCGAAACGCACCATGCGCCTGTTGTCGGGATCGTTGCCCCCTACGTCAGCATACTCATCTCCTTGATAGATGCACGGCACGCCCGGCATGCTCATGTTGAAAGCAGTCAGCATGCGCATGGCTTGGTGGCCCCTGACCCCGTCTCTTCGAATGTCGCGTGTCCACCCTGCCAGTTTGTGGTCTTCATCCCACCGGACCGTTCCCTCTGCCAAAGAAGCGAATCGGGGCCGGTCTTGGTTGCCCGTGATGGTGCCCATGAGGTGGTGTGCTCCGTACTGGTCTAAGCCTTCGTTGGCCACCTGAATGAGGTCTTCAAACCCGGTGTTTTCCTTTCCAAATGCTACGGTGGATTTGTCGTACAAGTTGAAGTCAAACTGCGCGTCAAGGATTCCGGAACCCAGATAACTTCCGATGAGTGCGGCACTGCCGTAAGTTTCCCCGATCTGATATATCCGCCTTCCAGAGTCCGTTGTTTGCCGCTTGATTTTACGGGTCAAGAGGCGCCAAAAGGACAAGGGAATGTGCTTCGTTGCGTCGTGTCGGAAACCGTCAATTTCGCTGTTGAGAATCCACCAGGCTGCGCTGTCCGACATGGCTTCGGCCACATCGTCCCGTTCGAGGTTGAGGGTGGGCATAAAGGTGTCGAACCAAGTGGTCAGTCGTTCGTCGTCCCACAGCTGTGTGTTTTCTCTGCCGTCTGGCAAATACAGGTTAGTGGCCCAGTCAGGATGCGCCTTGTACAACGGGTGTTCCTCGTGAACATGGTTGGCCACGTAATCGAGCAAAAAATTCATGTCCTTGCTGTGGGCCGCATCCACGAGGCCATCAAAGGTGCTGCGTGAACCGAATCGAGGATCAATGGCCGTATTTGAAATGGGCCAGTAACCATGATATCCGCTAAACCGACTGGTCACATCTGTACTGGGATCTTGCCAGTACCCATAAGCTGAATTCGGGTTGGTTGTTATGGGACTAATCCAGAGGGCGGTGACACCAAGTTTGTCAAAGTACCCGTCCTCCAGTGCCTGGAGAATGCCAGCGAGGTCACCGCCCTTGTCATTGGCTTGGGGCAGGACGGCAGGGTCGTTCACTGGGCTGTCGTTGCTGCGGTCCCCATTTTGAAAACGGTCAACCAACATGAAATACAGGATCTGACTTTCCCAGTCATTGCGGGTCAGTTGTTGGGGTGAAGCGATGGGAATGCCATCCATCAAAGGAATCCGAACCTCATGGCTTGGTTTTCCTGAGCCATTCGCCCAAAGCCTCAAATTGGTGCGTCCAGCGCCATATGCACGGGCGGGTATGCGCACCACGCCTGTGCCATCATCCCCGATGACAGTGGTGGCATAAAGGTGGTTTTCCCACCACCCCCATACGCGAGCTCCTGGTGTCCCCAGCAACCGTACATCGTGCACTTGATTGCCACCAAACCCAATGGCAGAAAGCGCCAACCGCTCGCCATTGCCCCCTATGGTCAGAATCGAATTGAAGCCACCAAAACCATTGTCCACTTTATCTGGGTTGCTGGGATCTGGCATTTCAACACCATCCGCGATCAATTGATAAGGATGCTGTCCCTCGCTGAGGAAAAGTTCGGTCTGCCACTGCCCATCACCATTGAGGGCCATGGGGTGCTGGCTGCGCGACCAACCGTTAAATGAGCCCATGATGAAGACCTGTTCGTACTGCCCTTGATCAGCGGCCAGCGTAAAAGTGACCTTGCGCTCCGTGGAGGCGAAGATGGGGACGTGGGCAGACCGCCCGTCAAGACGGAATTCAAGGGCCCCAAATCCCTGGTCGGGCTGGCCATTGATCCACACTCCGGGGTGTCCGTCGCGCACTTCAATGTTGACTGCCTTGCCTTGTCCCCACTGGGGAATCCAGTGCACTTCTTCCGGCAGGTTTTCAGGGCAAAAATCAGCAAGGGGCACCCAAGTGGAATCCGCTGCAAGGCGCAGCGGCATGGCGCTCCCGGGAATGACATCTTCGATCATTTCCACAGGGCCTTTAGGCGCAGAGCAGCCAGCCAAGATCAAGGTTGAGAAGAGAGAAAAGGGGAGGAGGTTGCGCAGCATAGAGGTACAATATCAGAAACGCCCGGGACGTGTCCGGGCGCTTCGGTGGCCAGTGGGCAGCAAAAATTTCAATGGATGCGTTTAGTCACACAGCAGAATTCCCAAACTGTTGGCTGGGGGCGGTCCAGCAAACGAGTAGCCCGGTTTTGTGATGTACCACCGCACCCCATTCTCCAAGGGGGCACCCGTGTAGGGGCTTTGATCGATGTTGCTCGGTGTACCGAGAAAAAAGTCCTCTGGCACAAATGTGAAGCTGAAGAATCCTGGTTTTCCTTCTACTGGAACCATCCTCAATTCCGGCACCGATCCCGCGTCAAACGGAGTAGATGCAACGCCATCATCGCCGAAGGTGTATAGCGTAAAAGCATCGGTCCGCGCCGTCAGGTGCAGGTACACTTCATCGAGGTCCTGAAGGTCAGCGTTGGTTTCTTGGTTGTTGTCATAAGTGAAGGTCACGAAGTCATCGCTTTCTCTGATTTCGGGGAAGACACACATTCTGCCATTGCAGAGCTGGGGGACAATGCCCACTGCGAGGTCTTCGGTTTTCGCTTCACCACCAAACTCTTCCTCATAGGCGTATCCGCTGTCAAACTTGGCCAAACAGGAGATTCCACGGGTAAAGAAGGTGGGTCCGTCCACCCCGAAATATTCGGTTGGGATAAAGCTGATGCTGTACAGCTTCTCACTCACTTTGGTCATGAGTTGGTGGTCGTCGCTGTCTCCCCAGTCCCCATTTCCTGCCACAGGTGCCGAAGGGTTCCAAGCCCACAGATAGACGTCCTCTTCAGGGTAGACGTCCAACATCTCGCTGAGACGCTGGTCTTGGCATTGGGACAGGTCTATATAGAGCGTGCATTCTGTATCTGCCGCTGTCGGAGAGGGCAAAATGTAGGCCGCTTGTCCAAAGGAGACTGAGAGGGTGCCAGTAAACAGCAGGGCCATGCCCATTGCAATGCGGTTCATTGTGGGATGCGGTTGAAAGTGAACGAATAAATCACGGTTTCGATCAGGGCCCCACCTTCGCCACAGCTGCGGCGGTATTCGATGGCCATCTGATCATCGTAAGGCCGCACCGTCGTGCCGAGGTTGTATTCAAGGGTGTCCGATTCCCCCATGAGCTTCAAAAACGTAGGAAAGGCAGGGTCGTCAAAAGACCACATGCCGCCTTGTCCAAAGTAGTCTCTCCCGATTTCCTGCTCAATGGAATAAGAATCGTCGCCGTTAAAGGTCATGCGCATAGGGGCGATGCCCTCTTGGATGTAAACGTTGCTCAGGTCGCGCGTTTCCTTGAGAGGGTTGTTCAAGTCCTGCTGGGTAAAGGATGCAAGTTCCCATGTACCCAAGAAACCTGCACGCTTGTCTACGGGGTCGCCGAGTTCTCCTTCGATTTCGGGCTTGCAGCCAGCAATGTTGAAGGCAAAAGCCAAAACCAACAAGGGAATGATTGAATGGTGTTTCATATCAAATCAGTTTCTGTGGTTCACAAACAGCCTCCTTCGTCATTGAGAACGAAGCCTGCAGCAGTGGTAGATGAGTTGGGGAATTGGAGCAGAGATCCGGGACAATCCCAGGGGGCGTCGCGCACCGTTTCAGGATTGCCCAGCACGCCGCGCAGTTTGACCTGATCCAGTTCCCATCCTTCGCACAAGGTCTCTTTTCTGTATTCCTCACGGGCCGCTGCGAGCACTTCAGTTGCACCAGACCCCGCAGGCATGTCATTCAAATCAGCTCCAAAGGCCCGGTCACGTATGGCATTGACATCGCCTATCGCCACTGAAAGATCTCCGCCATTGATCGCAATGCTCATCGCGCGCAAAAGGTGCAGACCCGTCAAATGGATGACAGGGACGTTGAAGAATTGTTTGTCATCGAAACGCGTCACTTTGTGGGTGACGCCATTGGATTCGATCCAGTTTCCGCGGTCATCCGCAGCGTTCAGCTGAAACAAATCGTAGATGTCGCCGCTAAAGGTCAGCTGAGGATTGAGGTTGTTGTCCTGGCGAAAGTTGTCACGGAAAGCTGAACTCCGGTCATTGAGAAGGCTATCTCCGTCCACAGCAAAATATCCGCCGGTGATGCCGAATACCGTTTCTGGATTGACATGGTCTCCGGCCAAAACGCTGTCGCTGCCAGCTTCGTATCGGTCGAGGTCGGTGTCGAGCTCGAACAGTCCACTTCCAATCACACGCTCTGCCTCGGTCTGTGCAGCGCTCCAATCTTGGCTCAAGAAATGGATGTGGGCTAAGAACCCACTGGCCGCCATGCTGCTGGCATAGGGACCGTTCTCATCGGGGAGGTTGGATTTGGCGAATTCGAGGTCCTCTGCGATTTGCGCATACACCTCTGCGACTGTGGCGCGAGGGCTGGGTGGAGCCACAGCATCGGTGCGCAATGGAATGCCCAGGTGGCTGTTGTCTGCAGTATATCCGTAGGGGTAAGCCCACATCTTCACGAGGTACCAATGGCACACCGCCCGGACAAAGCGGGACTCCGCCTCGAGGCGGAGTCTGGTGGGCTCATCGAGGTCCTCGACCAAGTCAAAGCTTTCGACCACCACATTGGCCCGGTATATGGCGTAGTAGAAATCGGTGTAGAGTCCGCCTGACGTTGGAGTGAAGAAATTCGTTTCTCGGTTCCATACCGCGGTGTAGTCCAAACTCGAGTAGGGACGGGCCATGTTATCGGTCAACAGCTCCGCGATGCTTTGTTGACGGCCATTCAGGACGTTGGCCAACACATCGTAGTTGGAGTTCAGCATCCGCTGCAGGTCGTCCGCATTGTTGATCGCGTCTTCGGCGAGGATCACATCTCCGGGCTCAAATTCCAGCATCCGGTCACAACCGGTCAATGCCATCGTGCATCCGAGGATACCGGCCAAAAGGCGAAGGGTTTTCATGTTCGTCAGCATGGTGGGTCAGAATGACATGTTGATGCCCAATGTGAATGCCCGCTCTTGGGGCGGCGTGAGGTAAGTCACGTTAGGACTCATGTTGCGGTCCTGTGCGTTTTCGAAGTCGCGGACAACTTCGGGGTCTAGACCCGGGAAGCTGGTGATCGTAAACAGGTTGGTGACACTGGCATTGACCCGCAAATTCTGAATGGCGTGCTTCCCCGTTCCAACGGTGGGGACGGTGTATCCCAAAGTGAGGTTGCGCAAGCGTAAATAGCTGGCATCGAACACAAACAGACTGGTGTTCCACCACGGAAAGCCGCTGGGCAAACCGTAGGTGGTTTCATCCAAGGTCAAGCGGGGAAAGGTGGCCTCGTCCCCGGGCTGACGCCAGCGGTCCAGAATCTCTGTCCGCATGTTCCAACTGGTAACTACACCGAGTTGGCGTTTCGAAGAGCTGTCAAAAATCTTGGCGCCGTAACTAAAGGTGGCCAAGGCGCGCAGGTCCCAATTCTTCCAGCGGAAGGTGTTGGTCATGCCGCCTACGAAATCGGGAAGGCCATCGCCCACGTACTGCCTTTCACTGTTGTCGTAGTCAAAGGTTTCATTCCCCGCACGGTCCAAATAGACGGGCAACCCGGTTTCGGCATCGACGTGGGAGAACATCATCAGGTAGAAACTGCCTACTGGACTCCCGGTGATCACCCTGCTGTCATTGGTGCCGCCACTGACGGCATCGGGCGTGTAGTTTCCAATGCTCTGGAGCTCGTTGTAGTTCCGAGCGACATTAAGCTCTGTGGTCCACTGGAACCCCCCAATGAGGTTGCGGCTCTTTACACTGAGCTCCACTCCGCGATTGAGAATGGTCGCCACATTGTCCCAGCGGTTGGTGAATCCGGTGCTCGGCGGGGTGGAGACGTTCATGATGACGTCTTGGGACAGCTTGTTGTAATAGGCGATTTCGGTAGTCACACGGTCGTTCCACAGTCCGATTTCAATGGAAGCATCAACGGTGCGGGAAGTCTCCCAACGCAGGTTGGGATTGGCGGGTTGAAGGGGAAACAGAATCGGTTGCCCATTGTAGAGGATGCCGTTGTCTGGAGCGCTGTAGGTGCCGAAACGCGCGTAATCAGGCAGGGCTGCATTGCCGGTTTTACCCCAGCTCGTGCGCGCCTTGAGGAAACTCAGGGTTCCACTTTCGAACCAAGGCTCGTCACTCACGACCCAACCGGCGCTCAATGATGGGAAGAACCCATACCGGTAGTTCCGACCGAAGCGGCTGGACCCATCCACACGGGCTGTTCCTTGAAAGAAATAACGGTCTTTGAGGCTGTAGTTTGCTCGCCCGAAATAGGAGAGGAAGCTGTGCTGAGAAGGGTTGTTGACCGTGGTCTGGCCATTGGCCACTTCAAGCAAACTGTCGTTTTCGAAAACAGGACCTGTGACATCGCCAAAACCAATGCCGTATCCGTAGCTGTCGGTGCGCTGAAACTCTGAACCGGCCAACAGTCCCAGCGAGCTGAATTCCGTCAGGTCCATCTTGTAGTCGGCTGTCAAGCTGTAGTTCCAGTTCAGAACGTAGTTCGCATAGCGGTTGGCATTGCCCAATTCACTCGACAAGAAAATGCTGGGCGGATTGTAGATGTCTTCGCGGACGTGCATGTAGTCGAATCCGCCAGAACCTTTGATAAACAGGTTGTCCAGGGGAGTCAGGATCAGGCTTGCATTGTTGATGGATCGATTCTCAGTGGTGATCCATGTCTTGCTTTCGCGGACCGCAACAGGGTTCTTGGTGCCTCCCCATTCGTCTTGGTAGAGGTAGTAATCGCCGGGAAGCCCATTCACAGAGCCGTCGGCGTTGAACAGTGTATCGGAACGGTAGACAGGGTAATAAGGCAATGCGTTGGACATGGCATCGCCCAGACCGCCAGACCAAGCCGCGTCGATGCGGTTGTTGATGCCCTGGCTTAAACTCGAAGAGACCATGATTTTGGCCCAATCGGCGGGCTCGAAGTCCGCATTGAGCCTGCCGCTGACGCGCTCATAGCTGTTGCCAATGAGATAACTGCCGTTGTCGTCATAGCTGACCCCCGCATAGAGGTTGTAGCCCTCTCCACCTTGACGGGCTCCAAAACTATAATTGTGCTTGACCCCCGTGCCTATGGTCTCATCGACCCAGTCGGTGTCGGTCATCATGGCCTGCTCAAACGCTGACTTTCGAGACTCAGGGCTATCTCCTGCGGAGGTGAATCCAGGAAGCCAGACGTATCCGGTTCCACCGTCATTCTCCCATGCTTCTTGACGGAGGGTCAAGTATTGCTCGGTATTGAGCATGTTGGGGAGGGAAGCGGGGTTGGAGAATCCGGCACTGCTGCTGAATTCGTAGGACGTCCCAGCTTGGCCCCGTTTGGTGGTGATTAAGATGACACCATTGGCCCCCCTTGAGCCGTAGATGCCAGTGGCAGCGGCGTCTTTGAGGATCTCCACAGATTCAATGTCATTGGGGTTAATGGTGGCGAGCGGGTTGTTGTTCATCGCCCCACTGTTTCCCCTGAGGAAATAATTCTGGGTAATGGGGATGCCATCGACCACGTAAAGAGGGTCTCCTGCTGCCGAAACAGAGGCCACTCCGCGCACCCTGATCAAGCTTCCGGCGCCAGCGACACCTGAACTCTGGCTGACTTGAACGCCTGCCGCCTGGCCCTGAAGTGCAGCCTCAAAGCTGGGGGTTCGCACCGCCGTGATTTGCTTGGAATCAATCTGTGCGATGGATCCGGTCACCTCCTTTTTGCGTTGAACGCCATATCCGACGACCACTACGTCGTTCATGAGGACGGCATCGGTTTCCAAGGACACGTTCATCGAACGGGTTTGACCCGAAGCCAAGGACACCTTTCGGGTCACCTTGAGGTAGCCTACAAAGCTGAAGCTGATGGTGTGTTCGCCTTCGCCCAAAGGCAAGCTGTAGCGCCCATCCATGTCACTGGACACACCGCGTGCCCCGCCATTGGCCAGCACGGTTGCACCGGGTAGGGGACTTCCGTCCTCGTCTGTGACTGTTCCGGTGAGGGTCTGTGCCGAAATGCCAAAAGACAACAGCACACCCGCTAGGGCTAAAAGGCTCGAAATAGTTCGGTTCATGAATCGGTAGAGCTGTCTACGTTGAATGCGAAAGTAAACCTGGTGTGTCAAAAGGACACCGCGGCATCCGCGACCGCTTTAGTCGCGGTTCATCCAATAAGCCGACGTGCTGTTTCCACCATGCGTCAACCGCACGAGGTAAGGCCCGAATGGCAAAGATTGGGGCAGGGGCACCGCGGCCATTCCCGGTGCACAAGAAAAGGCAGATACACAGCGGCCGGTAAGGTCAAAAATGGATACACTACCCTTCGATTCCGTAGGGAAATGAAGCACGAGTTGAGAAGCAGATCCCGGATTGGGAACCACTGAGAACGCAGCCGGTTGTCGGGCCTCTTCTATGGCCAAAATGTTGTCGGGGGTATTCAATGCAACATCGGTCCACAGGTGGTATTCCCCAGGGCTAAAATCAAAGGTGGCTTCAAGGTCCGATACCTCTACAGAAGCTCCGGTGAAGTAATCATACCACGTCCCCGTATGTTGGAAGCCTGGGGCCATTGACAAGGGTGTCACCTGAAAATTGCCCGCCACCACGACATCCATTTGTGCCCCATTCAACTGCAGCCGTTTGCCAAAGCCCCAAACGTCCCAATTGAAGTCGGTGGTTTGAAAAACGGGATGGTCCCGCTTGAGGGCGGACAGGGCAGACATGACTTGATACACCCGATAACGCGCCGGCATTTCGCGGTAATCCCACCTCACAGGCTTGGCCGCAACACGACAGTCTTCGTTGATCGTGACACCGTCGCTGCAAGTATTGATGGAGTAATCATAACCCAACTCACCAAACTGCCAGATCATTTTGGGGCCGGGGAGGGGGATGTTGAAGCATGCAGCAAGCTCAACGCGTCCCAAAGCGGTTTCCAACGCGGTGATGTCATAGCCGCCGCCTCCATTGCCAAACTGCATGTTTTTGTACATGAGGCGCTCCTCGTCGTGGCTTTCGGTATAACTCACAGAGCGGGGGTGGTTCCATCCGCGCTCTTGCCAACTGGCCCAAGCGAGGTTGGAACCGTATCCCATGGAGGCTTCTTGGTAGTCATGGGTCACGTTGGCCCACGTCATGAAACCCATGTCGCTGAGCGCCTTCTCCTCATTGTTGTCCGTCCAATGCTCCAGGATCATATAAAAATCGGGGTCCTGTGACCAGACATGGCTTCCATAATTTGACCACAGGTCAATCCTGTCTTGGTCATAACTGCCTCCGGTACCGTTCCAAGTAAAACCCTGAGAGAGGTCCCAACGGTAACCGTCGATGTGAAACTCTTCCCGCCAGAAATCCATGACGCGCTTGGTAAAGTCCTGGGTGGCCTCTGCCTGGTGGTCATAGTCAAAGAAGAAGTCCACGCCATTGGGCGGAGCGACGGTGTTGAAGAAGGGGTTGTTGGCCGCGGGAGCATTGTTCTGCCACCACATCAAGACTTGTGGGTTGGGCCAATCGCTGTGGTTCATCACCATGTCCAGAATCACTGCTATTCCCCGCTCATGGCACGCGTCGACCAACTCTTGCAGTTTGGCCTTCGGACCGTACGCCTTGTCCACCGCGAAATAAAAAGACGGGTTGTAGCCCCAACTGTCGTTTCCGTTGAACTCATTGACAGGCATCAATTCCAGGGCTGTGATGTTGAGGCCAGCGAGGTAATCAAGGGTGTCGATGATGAAGTCAAAGGTGCGCTCGTCGCTAAAGTCGCGAACCAGCAACTCATATATGACCAGGTTTTCTTGTTCCGGACGCTCGAAACCGGCATCGGTCCAGGCATAGTCTGTGGTTCCCGTTTGGAACACGCTCACAGGTGCTTGACTGTTCAGGCCAGCAGGGTAGTCGATCAAGAAAGGGTAGGTGGATTCAGAGATCCAGGGGTCGTTCCAATAGTCCAGCTGCTTTTCTGCATAGGGGTCTGCGAAACGATCGTCATTGGGCATGACGTGGTATTGGTACCGGTATTCCTGAGCGGGGTTAAGGCCAGTCAATTCAATCCAAAAGCGGTCGCCGTCGGGCGTCACATTCATCATGAATTCTTCCTGCAGCTCCCAATTCGTCAAGTCACCGATAAAGAAGACATGGCTCTTACCTGGGGCAAACAGCTGAAGCACAATAGAAGAGCCGTCTTCCGAAGGGTTGAGTCCGTCTTGGGTTCCCACTGGAGCAGCGGCAACACTGGGCGAGTCGGGTAGCACCAAAATGTCTGTGGTCACCACGGTCGAATTCATGCCGTTGCTGGCATGAAATTCAATGGTATAAGTGCCTGGGCTTGTCGGATCGAAGTCGTGGCTCAATTGAACCGCATTCAACGCTGATGCCAAGGTGTCTCCATTGCTGATGAAGAACAATTCGGCAGCCTCAGATGCCGAAGCTTGAAGTGCGATGCCCTCTCCTAAGACAGCGAGTGCATTGTCAGATTGAGGCTGCAAAAAAACCGCAGAGAAACTGCCATCGCTCAGCGGCAAAAAAATGTCTCCACCATCGGAGTCCCTTCCAACAGCTGTCCCGCTTCCATTTCTGAAGACCATCGCCAATTGCTCTGCAGTGATGTTTCCCGGTAAACCGAAAAAATCAGTCAGCGTTTGACCTCCAAAATCATAACTCCACAAATCAGTGCCCTCATAATCCATGACCCATTCCGGGTCGGTGCTTGCCCAAGGCATATTGACGTACTGCCAGTCGGTGGGTGAGCTGCTGGCCGAGGTAATGAGGCCTGTGTGAATGTAGACGGGGATGACGCCAGAAAGCTGCCCATTCCCTTGGGAGGCATCGTAATACAATGTCACCTGATCATCAGCAGAAGGAAATGGGGGGTCAGTCCAAACGACTTGAGCTCCCAAAGAAAAAGACATGGCTGCCAGAACGACAGCAACAATCACCCTAAATGACATACAAACGGGGGTATTAAATGATGCGAAACCGAGGTTGAATTTACACCTCAATCCCTTTGGCGATAGGTGTACAATTGGGCCGGCTTGTGCAACACTCCCGCCTGTTTCTCGTCCAGGGCTATGACCCCAGCCATGCGCTTGACGTTTTTGCGGAAATTCCTTTTGTCCAAGGTCTTGTCGAGGATGATTTCGTGCAGCCTCTGGAATTGGCCTAAGGTGAACTTTTCAGGCAACAATTCGAAGATGATGTTCTTGTTTACTACATCTTCCCTCAACTTCTCCAATCCAGCCTCTATGATGGTGTTGTGGTCAAAGGCCAACGTTGGGATTTTGTTCAAAGGGCACCATTCTGCCTGGCTCGCAAAGCTGCTGGGCTTGGGACGGTAGTCAGCCAAAGCGACCAAGCTGTAGTAGCCCACGGTCACCACCCGGCGGTCTGGATAGCGGCGAATTTTAGTCAGCCATTCTTTGTCCTTTTCGTCAAAAACGCGGTCTGGAGCACCAAACGTGAAAAACTGCTTGAGGTAGATGCCCTGAATGGAGGTGAGGTTAGACAGGATGCGGGCAGCGGCTTCATCCAATCCCTCTTCTGGCAAAATGAGGTCGCCAGGCACAGCCATGTGAAATCGACCTTCTCCCATGTCCTCGCCGGGTAAACCTTGCCTGATCAGCAGTACCTGCAGGTCTTCCCCATCAAAACCAAAGACCACATTGTCCACACTCACATCAAATGTCGGGCTGCGCATGTCCGAGCCGTGGGAAGCAGAGGAGGTGGTGTTCATGATCAACTTGGTGTCAAAAGTACACCAATTTCTAAACGGCACATCTCTCGCTACATTCGCCGTCCCTTATCTGATGAGCAAAATTGAACGCATTGGCGTCCTGACAAGTGGAGGAGACGCTCCAGGAATGAATGCTGCCATTCGCGCTGTAGTGCGTTGTGCAGTCTTTCACGGCATCGAAGTTTCCGGAATCTTTCAGGGCTATGAAGGCCTGATTTCCGGTGATTTAAAGCGGCTGCACGCCAGAAGTGTGGCCAAAATTCTTGGCCGTGGGGGTACCATCCTCAAGAGTGCGCGGTGTATGGAGTTCCACGAGCCCTCTGGCCGTGCCCAAGCCGCATCGGTGCTCCGCGAATCCAAGGTAGACGCCTTGGTGGTCATTGGCGGAAACGGCACTTTTACAGGCGCCCAAAAGCTGGCTGAAGAGCACGACGTGAAGGTTGTGGGCATTCCGGGGACCATCGACAACGATTTAGCAGGCACCGACTACACCATTGGGTACGACACTGCTACGAATACGGTCGTGGAGGCGGTCGATAAGATCAGGGACACGGCCAGCAGCCACAACCGGTTGTTTTTTGTAGAGGTGATGGGCCGCGACAGTGGCTATATCGCCTTGAAAACCGCCATTGCCACAGGAGCTATTGCGGTGATGACACCAGAAGCGGGCATGACTGTGGAGGACCTGATCAACATCCTTGAGCGGGGTGAAGAGTCCAACAAGACGAGCAGCATTGTCATCGTGGCAGAAGGCGACACCAACGGCGGAGCTATGGAGATTGCCGCCAAGGTTCACGCCAAGTACAACAAATACGACACAAGGGTGACCGTGCTCGGTCACATTCAAAGGGGAGGAGATCCCAGCTGTTTCGACCGCGTGCTGGCAAGCCGCCTTGGTGTTGGCGCCGTGGAAGCATTGCTCAGTGGCCATACGGCTGTCATGGCAGGCATGGTCAATGACGATGTCGTTTACACGCCTTTCCCAGAGGCCATCAACAGAAAGAGCAAGGGCCTCGACGAAGAGCTTCGTGTGGCCCAAATCCTAAGTATCTGAACACAGAATATTACAATTATCATGACCAAAGTTGCCATTAACGGATTCGGCCGCATCGGCCGATTGTCCTTCCGACAGCTCCTCGCCAAGGAGGGCATTGAAGTGTGTGCCATCAACGACTTGACCAGCGTTGAGACCTTGGCCCACTTGCTCAAGTACGACAGCATTCACGGCCGCTTCCCAGGAGAAGTGAAGGTCGAAGGTGGCCACCTGGTGGTCAACGGAAAAACCATCCATGTGAGCGCAGAGCGCGATCCGGCTGCCCTGCCTTGGGCCAAGTTGGGCTGCGATGTGGTGGTGGAGAGCACCGGCGTTTTCCGCGATGCAGCGGGAGCGGGAAAGCACCTCACAGCAGGCGCCAAAAAAGTCGTGATTTCTGCACCTGCAAAAGGCGACATCAAAACGGTTGTTTTGGGGGTCAATGACGACATCATCACCCCCGAGGACACCATCATGTCCAATGCCAGCTGCACCACAAACTGCTTGGCACCTATGGCAAAAGTCTTGAACGACAATTTTGGCCTGGTGAAAGGGTACATCACGACAATTCACGCTTACACCTCTGACCAGTGCATCCAAGATGCACCGCACTCAGATTTGCGCCGCGCACGTGCCGCAGCCATGAGCATGATCCCCACCACCACTGGCGCTGCCGTGGCAGTAGGCCTTGTGCTCCCTGAGCTCAAAGGCAAACTCGATGGTGTGGCAGTGCGCGTTCCAACGCCAACGGGTTCATTGACGGACTTGGTGGCTGAGTTGGGCCGTGACGTTACTGCAGAGGAGGTCAACGCAGTCCTGAAGGCTGCTGCTGACGGCCCCATGAAGGGCATCCTCGAGTACACTGAGGACCCCATCGTCAGCGTGGACATCGTGGGCAACACCCACAGCAACATTCTCGACGCGGGCATGACTTCAGCCCAAGGCAACATGGTCAAGTTGTTTGGTTGGTATGACAACGAAATGGGCTATTCCAGCCGGGTAGCCGATCTCGTACAGCGCATCGGCTAAGTCATGCGTGTGCTCATAGCGGATAGCGGTTCTACCAAATGCGATTGGCAACTCCTCGATGCCTCAGGCAAGGAGCTGATGGAATTCCATACCATGGGGTTCAATCCTTACTTCCACAGCGCCGACAAGGTGCAAGAAGTAATGTCGGCCCATGCTGATGTGGACGCCATAAAAGAGGGGGTCACTCATGTCTTTTTCTATGGCGCAGGTAGCAGCAGTGCTGCCCTTTGTACCGTCATAGAGGAGGGCTTACAGCGCGTGTTCAATCAAGCCAAGGTGACCGTAGACCACGACCTCGTGGGTGCAGCGTACAGCACCTACGACGGAAGGCCTGGCATCACTTGCATTATTGGCACAGGATCCAACAGTTGTCATTTCAACGGTTCAAATGTGAGCGAAGAGGTCCCCGCTCTGGCCTACATCCTAGGTGATGAAGCCAGCGGCAGTTGGCACGGCAAGAAATTGTTGGCCGCCAAACTGTACCACCATTTACCTGCTGAGATCGAAGCTGATTTCGATGCTACGTACGGATTGTCCAAAAACGACATCATCGATCATGTTTACCTCAAAGAGGACCCCAATGTGTTCTTGGCGAGTTTCATGACCTTTATTGGAAAGCACAAGGAGGAGCCCCTTTTCAAAGCTTGGCTTTCCGAAGGTTTTAGGGCATTTCTTGACGTTCACGTCAAGTGTTTCGCAGGGTGGTCGAGTGAACCTGTGCACTTCATCGGAAGCGTGGCTTACCACTTCCAAGAGGAGCTCAGGGCCGAATGCGCCAAGGATGGCATCGAGGTGGGGCAGATCATCAAGAAGCCCATCGATGGCTTGGCAGCTTATCACATGAAGCACATCTTGCCTCAAGTGGAATCCTGATACAACCGGCCATGGCATTTACCCCCAAAGCTTGTTTGTTTGACCTTGACGGCGTCATTGTAGATACAGCGAAGTACCATTTTACAGGGTGGAAACGTCTGGCAGATGAGCTGGGCATTTCTTTCACCGAGGAGGACAACGAGCAGCTCAAAGGAGTCAGTCGTGTGGGGTCGCTGGAGTTCATCCTGCAGAAAGGCGGATTGGTGTTGGACAACGACACCAAAGTGCGCCTCATGGAGCGCAAAAACAGCCAGTATTTGGAACTCGTAGAGACCATGACTGCGGCCGAGTTGTTTCCTGGGGTAGTGGAATTCATAGATGAACTCTTAGCTGCCGGAGTCAAAGTTGGACTTGGATCCAGCAGCCGCAATGCCCCTCTGATTTTAGAATTGTGTGGCATTGCGGACCGGTTTGAGGTGGTGGTGGATGGAAACAGCATCACCTTTTCCAAGCCCGACCCTGAAGTGTTCCTCAAAGGGGCCCACTACTTCGGCTTTGCACCGAAGGACTGTGTGGTGTTTGAAGACGCCGTCTCTGGCATTCAAGCCGCACTCAACGGCAAGTTTCGTGCGGTAGGAGTGGGAAACCCCCAAACCTTGTCTCAAGCTGAGTTCGTCATCCAGGGTTTCGAAGGGTTTAACCTGGCCAAGTTGGAGCAACACCTCTCCTGAACTTCCTACCTTCCGAGCCATGCTGCGGTACCTTGATGTAGACCCTTGGAAAGTTGTCGAGTCCGGCTTTCATCCTGAACGACAGCGCAGTTCTGAGTCCATTTTTAGTGTGGGCAATGGCCGCTTCGGTCAGCGCGCAAATCACGAAGAAGCCTATTCCGGTGATGCATTGCGCGGGAGCTATATCGGCGGTGTGTATTATCCCGACAAGACCAAGGTGGGATGGTGGAAAAACGGGTATCCCGAATATTTTGCGAAGGTCCTGAATGCGCCCGATTGGACCACCATCAGGGTCCGCGCAAACGGCGAAGCCCTCGACCTCGCTGCACAGCCACCCCATTATTTTCGAAGGGAGCTCGACATGCTACGGGGCCTGCTCACCAGAACCTTCGAGGTGTCCGTGGGCGGCATGAGGCTGTCGGTAAAAGCCCAAAGGTTTTGCAGCATGGCCGATGTGGAAACGGCTTACTTGCGCTACGCAGTGGACGTATTGGACGGAAGCGGCACGTTGGATATGGAACTTGCGCTCGATGGCGACGTCACCAATGAGGACGCCAATTGGGACGAACGTTTCTGGGATATCGACAGCGCGGGAGGCGATGGCGAAGGCGGACATTTAACGACTACAACACGCAAGACCGGATTCACGGTGAGCCATGCCATGCGCACCTCGGCTTGGTTGGACTCCCAATCGGCAACGGGTCTGGGTCAGGATCAAGAAGGAGGACACTCTGTGCGATACAGTTTCGAAGTCGAAGCCGGGTCGCGCTGCGTGACAGACAAAACCATCAGCCTCTTGCGGGGCATGGACCACCCTGTGGATTCCATTCAAGACCGGGCCGAGCAGAAGGTGGAAGCTGCTGCTGCACTGGGATGGAGCGCAGCGTTACAAGACCACATGATGGCTTGGGAACGCATATGGGAGCGCGCAGATGTCACCATCTCAGGGGATGACGCTGCACAGCAGGCCATCAGGTTCAACATTTTTCACCTCAATCAAACCTTTACTGGAGACGACCCCCGCCTCAACATTGGTCCCAAGGGATTCACGGGGGAGAAGTACGGCGGCGCGAGCTATTGGGATACCGAGGCTTATTGCCTGCCTTTCTATCTCGGCACCCATCCGAATCACGTGGCCCGACAACTCCTGGTATACCGGCGGAATCACCTGGAGCGCGCCATTGAGAATGCGGCCAAACTCGGCTTTGACGGAGGCGCTGCCCTGTATCCCATGGTGACCATGAACGGGGAGGAGTGCCACAACGAATGGGAGATCACCTTCGAAGAGATTCACCGCAATGGCGCCATGGTATACGCCATCCACAATTACATCCGCTACACCGGAGACGAAGCCTACATGGCACAAGGAGGGTGGGAAGTCATCCTGGGAGTGGCCCGGTTCTGGGCGCAGAGGGTCAATTGGTCCGAGGCAAAAAACGCATGGGTGATTCTAGGGGTTACCGGCCCCAACGAATACGAGAACAACGTCAACAACAACTGGTATACGAACCACTTGGCGGCATGGTGTCTAAAGCGCGCATGTGCTGCGTTGGATTGGCTAAAGGAGCACGCTCCAGACCACCTCAACAGCACATCGGTACAATGGAGCTTTGAAGAGGCAAAAGAGCGTCCCCATTGGGAGTCGGTCGCTGCTGGAATGTACCATCCCAAACTAGAAGGCACACGGGTGTTTCTGCAACAGGATGGTTTCATGGACAAGGACCAGCAGATGGCTGCGGATCTTCCTGATTCAGACAGGCCGATTAACCAGCATTGGAGCTGGGACCGCATCCTGCGGTCGGTGTTCATCAAACAAGCTGACACCTTGCAAGGCTTGTACTTTTTTGAAGGGGAATTCGATGTGGAAACCCACAGAGAAAATTTTGAGTTTTATGAGCCCAGAACGGTCCATGAGAGCAGCCTGAGCCCTTGTGTCCACGTGGTGCTCGCCGCCAAATTGGGCATGGAGGACAAGGCGGTTGAGATGTACTTGCGCACCGCACGATTGGATCTCGACGACTACAACAACGAAGCCTATCAAGGCCTGCACATCACAAGCATGGCGGGAACTTGGATGAGTGTCATTGAAGGCTTCGGAGGATTCCGCGTATTGGACGGCGTGCCCCACTTCAACGCCATGCTGCCACAGGCTTGGGATGACTATGCCTTTCAGCTGCATTTCAGGGGACGCCAGCTCCAAATACAGGTGAACACCGAGGGCACACAAGTCAGACTTCAAGAAGGTGAACCGCTCCAAGTCGTCATCGACGGGGAAACGGTCCACCTTTCATGAATGCTGTCATTTAGTCCAGCCACAAACTGTTTGTGGCGCCGGGAGTTCCGCCTACGTTGATGGAAGCGGACCATTGCCCTGGAGAGCTTGCGTCACCCGATAGAAACAACCGCTCCAAAGAGGGGCCAAGCCCATCGGGCGCGCTGTCCCAGTCGCCGGCATCTGAATAGGTCACAGACTCCACTACCTGACCGTTTGGGGCCCGAATGGCGATGAGTTCGCCAGAATTATGGAGTCCACCTGAGCCCCAATCATAGACGGGGTAGCCCAGGCCTGAATACGTCACAGCAGAAGCGGTCACCACCAAGTAACCTCCGCCTGAAATCTGCGCTCCAGGAGGAAATGTGAAAGACAGTCCCTCAGTGAGAGACCAGCCTTCCAGATCAATGGCGGCTGTATCTGGGTTGTAGAGTTCCAGAAATTCATAGTCACTGTCGCTTCCTTGGACAGAAGCAGGGTTGTAGTGGAACTCTGTAAAATGGAGAACGGGAACAGGCCCAACAGGAGGGGGCACATCGCAAGTGGTGCCGAAATCGGCCAGCACAATGAGGAGGTCGGACATTCCGACGACCCCATCGCCATCCAATTCAGTAGGGCACCCCACCAGAGGAATACCTTGGGACAGAGAGGTCAATGGAACGAGAATGAAGCTGACAAGCAGTGAAAGAAAGAAAGGGTTTCGCATGGGATTGTTGGATGATTGACATCCCGAAACAACCCATAGAAACCGCCCGTCTAACGCAGGATTCGCAGGCGTCAACGCTCTGTTTGCAGTCGCTGAATCAACCGGTGAATCGACAGACTCACCGCTTCGTTAGCCCCAAAATCTCAGAGGTGCTCGTTGGCCAGATTGGCCAATTCACTGCGCTCCCCTTTGTCGAGGGTGACATGGGCGAACAGCTCGCGCCCTTTGAGCCGATCGATCACATAACTCATGCCATTGGATTGCTCATCCAAGTATGGCGTGTCGATTTGCCGAACATCTCCAGTGAGGATGATCTTTGAGTTCTCTCCCGCACGGGTGATGATGGTTTTTACCTCATGGGGCGTGAGGTTCTGAGCCTCGTCCACGATAAAGATGACGTTGGACAGGCTGCGTCCCCTGATGTAAGCCAATGGACATATGGTGATTTTGCCCTCCGTCCGCATCTCCTCAATCGCACGGAATTTCCGCTCATTCTGACCAAATTGGCTTTTGATGAAATTGAGGTTGTCCCACAGCGGCTGCATGTAAGGGTTCACCTTGTCTTCAGCATCGCCTGGCAAAAAACCAAGGTCTTTGTTGCTGAGCGCGACGATGGGACGTGCCAAAATGATCTGGTCATACCGGTTCTTTTGTTCCAAGGCGCCTGCCAGAGCCAACAGCGTTTTGCCAGTACCTGCAGCACCACTCACGGTCACCAAATGGATGTCCGGATTTAAAATGGCGTGCAGGGCGAACGCTTGTTCAGCATTTTTGGGCTTGATGCCATAGGCATAGCTTTTGTCTACACGCTCAATCAGCCGCTTGGATTCGGCAAAAAATCCGAGTGCAGAAGTAGATTGATTCCGCAGAATATAGAAGTGGTTGTTTTTGCGCTCTTTGCCCAACACGCTGATTTTGCGGGTTTGACCCGACACATACATCTTGCGCACCACTTCGGCGTCCACATCTTCAACGAGGGTTTTGCCGCTGTAGAGGTGTTGCTTGTCCTTGACTTTGCCAGTTTTGAAATCCTCTGCAGGCAGATTCAGCGCCTTGGCCTTGAGGCGCAAATTGATGTCTTTGGAAACCAGCACGACTTTCATCTCTGGTTCGTCATGCTGCAGTTGCAACGCGGCGCTGAGAATCTTATGGTCGTTGGTTTTTTTATCGAAAACAAGAGCGGCATCGAGGCCACTTGGATGAGATTCAGTGCTCAGTATGATGCGCAGTGATCCGTTGGCTTCATTGTCCAGTGGGATCCAATCCTGCAGGGTGAAATCCTTGCTGAGCTGGTCGATAATTCGAATGCATTCTCGGGCTTCAAAGTTCTTGGTGTCATTGCCGACTTTAAAGGTGTCGAGCTCTTCCAATACCGTGATGGGAATGGCAATCCTGTTGTCCTCAAAACTTCGAATGGCATTGTGGTCGTGCAACAGCACTGAAGTGTCGATTACAAAAACTTTCGATTGTGTGCTTTTCTGCACTGGATCTGAAGGTTCTAAGCCCGGAGAGGTGTGGCCTGAGGCTGCCTGAAGGATCGGGTTTTGGGCCGTGTCTTGCGCTTGGGGCTCTGGTGCGAGAAAGGGGGTCTTGGTCGTCAAGGTCAGATCTGTTGAGGAACGACCTCACCCAAATGTCAGGACCTGCTGTGATCCTGTTGGGGTTTGACCGTGCCGAAGCTTGATGCCAAACTATCCAGCGGATGGCGGCTTTGTACCCTAAGGGCTCAGACTTCTTCACCAAGTGCAGGGGACAGTTTTAGAATGTGTCCCATGCCCAATGGCTGCTGCTGGTTCAAGTGGCTTTCACGGTTTCTCACCGCTGAAGAGGAATCTACTGACGTCCCGCGTCAGGAGAAGTACAGTTCGGGAAGTCCTTCTGGCATGTTCACCGTGATGGTCTTTGTGTCCCTGTCCACAGAAACCAAGGTCTCGTCCTTTATAGGGAAAAACCCATCGTTCCCATGGAGTGCTGTTTTGAACAGCGGATTGCCTGGGAGCTCCATGACAGTGGCAATGGCACCCAAAGGTCCGTATCGTTGGTCGATCAAGGCAAAACCAACCACTTCGTGGTAATAGAACTGCAAGCCCGTGAGCTGAGGCAAAGCAGCGACAGGAAGCAGCAGCCTGTGGCCTGACAAGGCCGCAGCCGCATCCACATCGTCTACCCCGTCAAATTGCACGACGGTGGTTTTGGGACGAATGGAGATGGAGTTGATGCTGTAGGGGACAAGTGTGCCTTGACGCTCCACCCATACCATGTCCAGAGAGGCATAGTGCTTAGGGACATCGACGTCCAACTTGATGGCCACTTCTCCTTTCAGACCGTGAGGCTTCAGGGTGCGCCCCAATTCAAACATGTCATCTGTTGCCGCCATAGATCGAATTTCGGGATTGTCTTTAAATGAAGAAGCCACCCGAAGGTGGCTTCCAATGAGTTTGTGTCCGCAGAAGAATCAGCCTTCTTTCTCTTCACCACCTTCTTCAGCAGCGGGTGCTTCTTCAGCAGCGGGCGCTTCTTCAGCAGCGGGCGCTTCTTCAGCAGCGGGCGCTTCTTCAGCAGCGGGCGCTTCTTCAGCAGCGGGCGCTTCTTCAGCAGCGGGAGCTTCTTCAGCAGCAGGTGCCTCTTCAGCAGCGGGTGCCTCTTCAGCAGCGGGTGCTTCTTCAGCAGCGGGTGCTTCTTCAACTGGGGCAGCAGCAGCTTGAGCGGCGGCCTGAGCAGCAGCAGCTTCTGCAGCGAGTTCAGCTTGCTTTCCTGCGAGTTCCTTCGCACGGGCAGCATTGACTTCCTTCTCTTGTGCAAGAGCCTTGGCGCGCGCTTCGTCAGCAGCGGCAGAAAGCTTGTTGGTTGCAGCGGTGGCTTTCCCTTCCTTTTCACGCAACCACTCTTCGAACTTGGTCTGGGCCTGCTCCTCAGTGAGGGCTCCCTTCTTGACACCGTTCAACAGGTGGTTGTGGTAGACCACGCCTTTGTACTTCATGATGGCACGAGCAGTATGGCTCATCTCAGCACCGACCTGAAGCCAATAGAGGGCACGGTCATGCACGATGTCGATCGTGGCGGGATTGGTATTGGGGTTGTAGGTGCCGATTTTCTCGATAAAACGACCGTCGCGTTTTGCGCGGGCATCTGCAGCTACAATATGGAAGAAGGGCTTCCCTTTCTTACCGTGACGTTGGAGGCGGAGGCGTGTTGCCATTTGAAAAACGTTTTAGAAGGGTCCGAAACCCCGTTGTTGATTCTAATGAAAATGGGGCGCGAAGATAGGCAGTGACCAGCGGTCCAACAACCTTTTTTCTTGGCAAACCCAATCAGCCGCGAATGTGGTCCAAAAATTCGCGCCGCGCCTCATTTTGCTTGAAGGCACCGTGGTAATCGGCAGTGACGGTAGAACTCTGTTCGTCCTCAATGCCTCGGCTGGAGACACACATGTGCTTGGCTTCAATGATCACCGCAACGTCTTCGGTGTCCAAAATGGCCTTGAGCGCTTCCGCTATTTGTCGCGTCAGGCGCTCTTGTACTTGAGGCCGCTTCGCATAATGGTCCACCAAACGGTTGATCTTGCTCAAACCGATCACCTGACCTGAGGACTTGTAAGCCACATGGGCCCTTCCGGCGATCGGCAGGAAATGGTGCTCACAGGTAGAGTTCAAATTGATGTCCTTCTCGACCAACATCTCACCATATTCATAGGTGTTATTGAAGGTGCGGCAGACAGGGTGATTCTTTGGGTTCAACCCTTTGAAAATCTCCTGGACATACATTTTAGCCACGCGCTTCGGAGTGCCCGAGAGGCTGTCGTCGGTCAAGTCCAGCCCCAAAGTCTCCATGATTTCCCGAAACAGCGGTTCGATGCGCGCCATTTTCTCCTCATCTGACCATTCAAAGGCATTAGCACGCAATGGCGTGTCCACCGAAGTGCCAACATGGTTGTCGCCAATGGTGTCATTCTGCGCGGCCTTTTCAAATGCACCGCTTGTGAGGGGGTTAGATGTCGTCATATTTTCTGAGCAGGTATAAGGAGTAAAGCAAATAGGGCCCATTGATGTTCAATCCACCGGGTGTCCACAATGCGCGGTCACGACGAAAGAATGGCCGAAATTGGTCGTATGATTCTCGTCTACGATACCGAGACCACCGGTCTGCCGCGCGATTGGAATGCGCCGCTCACCGATGGGGAGAACTGGCCCCGCTTGGTTCAACTGGCATGGCAGCTTCATTCTCCAGATGGGAAGCTGGTATCGAGGGGCAACAGGATTGTACGGCCAGATGGTTTTACCATTCCGTTCAACGCCGCCAAAGTGCACGGCATCACCACCGAACGGGCCGAGGCTGAGGGGGTGGATCTGGACAGTGCACTGGAGGAGTTTGGCCGCGATCTAGACCAGGCAGAGTATGTCATGGGCCACAACATCAGTTTTGATGTCAGCATCATGGGGGCAGAGTGGATTCGCCGAGGTGCCAGTGCCGAAAGAATCACCGGCAAGCCTTCGATCGACTCCAAAGACGAGGCCACCGAATTCTGCGCCATACCGGGAGGCAGGGGAGGCCGGTTCAAATGGCCGACCCTGACCGAACTGCACCAAAAACTCTTCGGAGAAGGTTTTGGGGATGCCCACGATGCGGCCTACGATGTCGATGCAACGGCCAAGTGCTTCTTTGCACTGGTCCAACACGGCATCATCCAAAGGGACGGATTTCCCAAAGGGAGCGCCGTTCAGTACGAGGCCCCGAAACTAGAAGCGGCCAACTTCGCTCAAGCCAAAGCCCAACCGTCTGTTGCACCCCGGAAATCACCCTCGGGTGAGGTGCCCGCGGCAGCATCAGGTGCGGCAGCCCTTGCAGACGTGCCTTTCTCGCACTTGCATGTCCACAGTCAATTCAGCGTGCTTCAGGCCACTTCTAGTGTTCAAGCCCTGGTCGACAAAGCGGTGGAAGCCGGCATGCCCGCCATGGGATTGACCGACAGCGGCAACATGATGGGGGCCTTTCATTTTGTGCGCGCGGCGAATAAAGCGGGCATCAAGCCCATCGTGGGGGCCGAGCTCAACGTGTGCCGCGACCACGCAGACAGATCCAAGAAAGACGATGGCTATCCCATTGTCCTGCTCGCCAAAAACCGGGAGGGTTACCACCGGTTGGCCAAGCTCAGCTCCCTCGCTTACACCGACGGGTTCTATTATGTACCGCGCATCGACCGCGAGCAACTCCTTGCCTACAAAGAGGACTTGGTGGTCACAACTGGCGGATTGTTCAGTGAAGTGCCGAGCCTTCTGCTCAATGTGGGAGACCGCCAAGCCGAAGAAGCGTTTCACTGGTGGAAGGCAGAATTCGGAGAGAACTTCTATGCGGAATTGAACCGCCATGGATTGGAGGAAGAAAAGGTGGTCAACGACTTTTTGCTTGAGATGTGCGAAAAGCACGATGTGCGTTATATCGCGGCCAACAACAGTTACTACACCACCCGCAAGGAGGCCGATGCCCATGACATTCTGTTGTGCGTGAAGGACGCCGCCAATGTCAGCCAGCCCAAACGTTACGTGGGCAAGCGCGGCCGCGAGTTTCGCTTCGGGTTGCCCAACGAGGAGTTCTATTTGAAGTCTCCCCAGGAGATGAAACAGCTTTTTGCAGATGTGCCTGAGGCCTTTCATACGGTGCGCGATATCGTGGATGGTTGCGAGGGCTATGCGCTGGAGCGGGATGTGCTGCTGCCTGCATTTGACATTCCCCAAGAATTTGTAGATCCCAAAGACGCTGAAGACGGAGGAAAGCGGGGTGAAAACGCCTACCTCAAGCATCTGACATATAAGGGGGCTGAAGTCCGCTATGACGAGATCACAGAAGATGTGCGCCAGCGCCTCGACTTTGAGCTGGAAACCATCGCGCGCACAGGTTATCCGGGGTACTTCCTGATTGTGCAGGACTTTACCACCGCTGCCCGAGAAATGGGCGTCAGCGTAGGGCCAGGACGTGGGTCTGCAGCGGGAAGCGCTGTGGCTTACTGCACCGGCATCACCAACGTGGACCCCATTGCGTATGACTTGCTGTTCGAGCGCTTCTTGAATCCCGACAGGGTCTCGCTGCCGGACATCGACATCGACTTTGATGACGAAGGGCGTGGCAAGGTGATCGACTATGTCATCAACAAGTACGGAGCCAACCAGGTCGCCCAAATCATCACCTATGGCACGATGGCGGCCAAAAGCTCCATTAGGGATACCGCCCGCGTCATGGAATTGCCACTCGGGGATGCCGACAGGCTGTCCAAGCAGATGCCGGACATCTCCTTGTCCAAGTTGTTCAAGTTGGACGACAAGTCCCTCAAAGACAAGCTGCGTGGACAAGAAGGCTTGGACCAGGTCAACGCCATCAAAGCCATCCACGACGGCCACGGCTTGGAATCAGAAGTCCTCAAGAAAGCCCGCGTGATCGAAGGCTCTGTGCGGAACACCGGCATCCACGCTTGTGGGGTCATCATCACGCCGGATGACATCACCAAGTTCGTGCCAGTGGCCACAGCCAAGGACAGCGACATGGTGTGCACGCAGTTCGACAACTCGGTGGCAGAGGACGCGGGCCTGCTCAAGATGGACTTCTTGGGATTGAAAACCCTGACCATCATCAAGGACGCGGTGCGCAACGTCAAGCTGCGCAGTGGCGTGGAGCTCGACCCAGAGGCCTTTCCGCTGGACGATGAAGCGACCTATGAATTGTTCCAACGCGGCGATACGGTAGGCATCTTTCAGTACGAGTCCGTTGGAATGCAGCGCTACCTCAAGGACCTCAAGCCCACAGAGTTCGCGGACCTGATCGCGATGAACGCGCTGTACCGTCCCGGCCCCTTGGAATACATCCCCGCATTCGTGCGCAGGAAGCACGGCCAGGAACCGGTGAAATACGACCTCGATGCCTGCGAAGAGTACCTCGCAGAAACCTATGGCATCACGGTGTACCAAGAGCAAGTCATGCTGCTCAGCCAAAAACTGGCCGGGTTCACAAAAGGAGAAGCGGACACCTTGCGTAAGGCGATGGGCAAGAAGAAGGCCGACTTGATTGCCAAGATGAAGCCCAAGTTCCTCGAAGGAGGAGGGGAGCGGGGCCACGACACCACCGTGCTCGAGAAAATCTGGAAGGACTGGGAGGCCTTTGCCAGTTACGCCTTCAACAAGTCACACTCCACATGTTACGCTTGGGTGGCCTACCAGACGGCCTACCTCAAAGCCAACCACCCGGCCGAATTCATGGCAGCGGTGCTGTCCAACAACATGTCCGACATCAAGAAGGTGACCTTCTTCATGGAGGAATGCCGGAGGATGGGGACCGCGGTCTTGGGGCCAGACGTGAACGAGTCCCAGTTCAAGTTTGCAGTAAACGCCGAGGGGGCCATCCGATTTGGATTGGGCGCCATGAGCGGCGTGGGCGAAGGGGCTGTGGCTTCAATTGTGGAGTGCAGAGAAGAAGAGCCCTACAACAGCATTTTTGACTTTGCAGTCAAGGTCAACCTCAAGGACTGCAACAAGCGCGTGTTCGAGGCCCTGGCCCGAGGCGGCGGATTTGACGACCTTCCACAGGCCATTTTCCGTTCTCAGTGCTTCGCTGAAGACACCAAGGGCCGCACGACCATAGAGCTGGCCATCCGCTACGGTCAGGCCACTCAGGAGAGCGAGAATTCCTCGCAAGCCTCACTATTTGGCGGAGACTCGGGGGCCATGGAGATTCCCGAGCCACCGGTGCCTGTGTGCGACGAGTGGGATCCATTCGACAAGCTCGCCCGCGAAAAAGAAGTCGTGGGGGTTTACCTCTCCGGGCACCCTTTGGACGAGTTCAAGGTGCAACTGGACCAATTCTGCACCCCTGGGGGGTTGTCGAACCTCGAAGACATGGTAGCGGCCCGTGGGCGTACGATTTCCTTCGGTGGCATGGTGACGGAGGCCGAACACAAAATGGCCAAAAACGGCCGCCCTTGGGGCGGCATGACCGTCGAAGACTACCACGGCTCGCAGCGCATGACGTTTTGGCGCGATGATTACATCAAGTTCAGGGAATTCATGGTGTCCGGCTGGTTCCTTTACATCAAGGGCAAGGTCCAGATGAAGCAGTTCCGCGGCGCCGATGAACTCGAGTTCAAGGTGACCCGCATTGAGCTTCTGTCAGACGTGCTCGAAAAGATGGCGGGCAGGCTCAGGGTTCAGGTCAACTTGGCCAAGTTGGACGATGGCTTGGTAGAGCAAGTGTGCGCACTGATCGAGTCCAACCAAGGTGGAGTAGGAGTGACCGTAGAGTTGCACCATCCAGAGGCTGTGCTCGAGATGCCCTCGCGGCGAAAACGGGTGGCGCTCTCCTCAGAACTGTTGGATGGACTCGAGGCTTTGGACGGTGTGGAGTACAAGGTGCTGAGCAGCGGTGGATAAGTTGACACCCTTTGGCGACCTGAGTCACGTTGATGCAGAAAAGCCCGGTTAAATTTGGAGTCTAATTACGCTCCCCATGGCTATTGAAATCAACGAAGCAAACTTCGAAGAAGTCGTGATGAACACGGACAAGCCCGTGATGGTCGACTTCTGGGCAGAATGGTGTGGCCCTTGCCGCATGGTTGGTCCCGTTGTCGAGAAAATCGCAGGCGACTACGAAGGAAAAGCCGTCGTCGGCAAGGTCGACGTCGACTCCAACCAAGAAATCAGCATGAAGTTTGGCGTGCGCTCCATCCCCACCATCGTGTTCTTGAAGAACGGCGAAGTGGTCGACAAGTCGGTCGGAGCTGTACCTGAAAACGTACTGACAGAGAAGCTTGAGAAGCTGATGGCCTAACCGCCTTTCGCTCAACTCAGATTTGAAACGCCCCGCCCCAAGCGGGGCGTTTTCGTCTCCGTATCTTTGAAGAAGCCGTGCCCATCAACCTGCAACCCCACCAGTTCCGACAGCTCGGATCGCTCGAATTCCTCGCCAAGCAGGCCGTGGAAGGCTTTATCACAGGCTTGCACCGCAGTCCCTATCATGGGTTCAGTGTAGAGTTTGCCGAGCACAGGCTTTACAATCCTGGCGAGAGCATGCGGCATGTCGACTGGAAGCTGTACGCCCGTTCCGACCGCTTCTATGTCAAGACCTACGAAGAGGAAACCAACCTGCGCTGTCAGGTGGTGATCGACACCTCAGGCTCGATGTACTATCCCGCGGACGTGTCGCCGGAGACGGGCATGAACAAGATCAAGTTTGCCACCCATGCAGCAGCGACCCTGATCGAACTCTTCAAGCGCCAACGCGATGCCGTGGGTTTGAGCCTCTTTGACAGCACCCTGCACGCCCACCACAAGGCGCGCTCGACCCAAGCCCACCAGCACCTCATGTATGCTGAGCTCGAAAAGGTGCTCGTTGGTGTCGGAAAGGGGGGAGGAGAGACCGCTGCCGTAGAGGCCATCCACACGATTGCGGAAGCCACGCCGAAGCGCTCGCTCATCGTTCTGTTTAGCGACATGCTGGACAGGGCGCAAGACCTAGACGCCATGTTTGCGGCATTGGCCCATTTGCGGCATGCCAAGCACGAGGTCGTGGTGTTCCATGTCTTGGACGAACAAACCGAACAGCGGTTTGATTTCCCGGACCGTCCGACCACTTTTATCGATTTGGAGAGTGGGGAAGAGGTGCGCGCCAATCCGGCTGAAGTCCGGGAAAATTACGTTTCCAAGATGGCGGAATTGCGCCGCGAACTCGACGTCAGATGCGGCTCCGCGGGCATAGATTGGGTCGATGTCGACATCGCCAAAGGGGTCAACCCCGTGTTGACAGCCTATCTGCTGAAGCGGAAGAAGATGCGCTGATTGTTAATTTCTTGTCGCTGATAACCAGTGAGGTAGAGAGGTTATCAACATTTCAACAGTGCATTTCCTTGCGCAATTGTGAATAGCGTGCTTTCTTGCCCGCCCTTCACAACCGCTCTTGGGCACGCCATGGCAAAACACTTCCTCATCCGTCGCGCAACGCGCACTGCAGCCGCTTCAGCCGCAATGCTGGTCCCTGCTGCTTTTTCCATGGCCACAACTGCCGAATCGGCTTTTGTTTTGCCAACACATCGGATCACGGTAAAGGAACCCATTCACAAGAAGCACCTCTTGGAACGGATTCAAATCGACACCGAGTCCAAAGAGCGTGTGGTGCTCCGTGTGGATATGGAACAAGAGAATTTCGTGCTTTACCAAGTCGGATTGCCCGACGGTAAAGTGCTTAGAAGTGGTTCTTGGCTCCTCGCGCCTGGCCCGAACGAATTGATCCTCGATGCCCGCGAATGGCCTTCGGGGACCTTGGAACTCAGTGTCCTGACAAAGAAGGACCTGATGAAGCTCGATTTCGAAAGATGAGCTTTGATCACCGCGGCGGCATTCCCCGCAAAAAAAACAGATGCCACTTGTAACCATTAAAAGGCGCAACCGTATATTTGCGCCCCCGCAGACGAGAAGTCGGATGCGGAGGTCGAAAGACCAGGTCTGGTAGTTCAGTTGGTTAGAATACATGCCTGTCACGCATGGGGTCGCGAGTTCGAGTCTCGTCCAGACCGCCAACCCAAATCGAGAGTCCCTCAGCCCCAACGGCTGGGGGACTTTTGCTTCCCACCTGTGCTTACCACAGTGCTTACATGGCCCAATTCGTGCCTCCTCTTTTCAGAGGCTGTGACTTTCGTCCCTCTGCACTTGGTTTGTGTACATTCGGGCATGCGATTTTCAATCTTCCTTGCCCTGTTTGTTTTGGCGTTGTGCGGATGTGGTGATGCTCCGCCGACCATTGATGGATACACCTACAAGACCGTCAAGATTGGCGATCATGAGTGGTTCGCCGAGAACCTGAAGACGACGGTGTACGCGAACGGAGATGAGATTCCCTATTCGCCAACGCACGAGTCATGGAGGACCGAGGAAATGGGCATGCGCCGCTCCTATAAAAAAACCGAAGAGGTCATGAATGTCAAATACGGTCAGTTGTACAACTGGTATGCGGTGGATGATGAGAGGGGCCTTTGTCCGAGCGGCTGGCATGTCCCGAGTGACGAGGACTGGCAGGACTTGGAGGTGTTTCTGGGCATGTCGAGAGCGGATGTGTCGCTCACAGGAGACCGGGGCTCTGGTGAGTTGGGCATCGACACGAAGCTCAAAGCAAAAAGCGGATGGAATAATGAAGGCAATGGAACGGACGACTTTGGGTTTTCGGCCCTTCCGGGCGGCTACTGCGGATACGATTACAGGTTCCACAATGCCGGGTACGGCGGCTACTGGTGGAGTTCTTCGCCCAGTGGCGGCTTTGCTTGGACCCGGTACTTGGTCATCTTCAATCCAGGCATCTTCCGGGACAGCCGCGATCCACAGGACGGCCGCTCGGTCAGGTGTCTCAGGGATGCCGACTGAGCGGAGCGAAGGAGGGTTGACACTTTGAAACTTTCCCTCGCCCGCCCGAGCAGGGCGGGCGAGGGTTTTTATCCGCGATAACGGTAAGACCTCCCGAAGCACTTGAACCCCACGTCGCCTCGACGTCGCATGGCCCGCAGGGTGGGCTCGCTGATTTGGAAGCGTTGGCAGAACTGCTGGGTCGTCAGCCACCCTTCCTCGCAAGGCGGGCATTCAAATTCGGTCATCATCTCCCGGATGGTGGCTTTGATCTGTTCGAGGTCGTCTTGCGTCATTCAAATGGGTTTTGGTCGGTGAACCAGGTCAGGGGTTTCTTTTCCTTCGCTTCGGATTCCAGCTCGGTGCATTTGGGGAGGATGTAGGGGAGGAGTCCCGTCAAGGTCTTGAGGTATCCGAATGGATTCTCACCCCTCAGGCGAAGGAGTGCGCTCGAGATGTGGTCCAATTCGCCCTCGAGGATGGTCTGCAAGAGTTCGCGTGTCTCCCAGGTAATCTTGTTTGGCGTTCCTTTTTTTCTGGGCATAGTTCCCCCTTATTTATTACTGCTCAGACCTACTCGGTCTTCGCAGGTCCTCAGTCTTACACCCCCCCACTTGAGGGAGGAAGAGGAGCGAGAAAGCAAAGTCAACCCTTACCCATCACAAGTGCTTTTTGAGCACGTGATCGGAGGTTGCATTGCCCCTGACTCCCCTCATTCAATCCCCACCGTCGGTCGTTGTCGTCGCTTCACGGGCAGGACGATATCGCTTGCTACGTCCCTTGTTGGTTCAGCGCCAAGCTGCGCCCCCTGCTCCGTCCAACTTTCGCCTTAGACGCCAGCTATGCAGGGCTACCATTCTTACTGGCTTAATCGAGTGAGCCGAACCGTGACCAATCCAAAGACCGTGACGCATAAACCCGCTCGGAAATGACGCCACATTTGGCGCCCTTTCACTTCAGCATATATGCCGGCCCATTTCGTTTGCCACGGCCCGAAAAAAAATGAAGAGTAGGGGAGGACGGTCTTGAAGGACCTCATCGTGAAGGCGGAGCAGAACAGATGAGACCAAAGGGGCTGTTCTGCCCCGAGCCAGAGCAAGGGCGACGTCTTGATTCAAAGGCTCTGCTACCTTTAGCCGACTAACCCTCCACCCGCCTGACGGCCTCGATGCCTGACCCCCACTTCGCCAGCGGCATGGCATTCTGCGGTGCTCTGCCGACCTTGTAGTCTTCATGAAGTTCCTCTTTACTTGTTGGCTACTATGTCTCTCTCATTGCGTTTTAGGGCAATCCGCACTGGATTACCCTTACAACCCGGATGCGAACTCCGACAATGCAATTGGCGCCCCAGACCTACTAGAACTGCTCCCACTATTCGGGTCATACTTTCAAATAGATAGTATTTCTATCGACGGACAATCATTGGATAGCGTTTTGGCAATGTTGGCTGAGCAGTTGGAAGAACAACAGATCCTCATCCAACAACTACAAGCCCAGTTGAATGACCTGCCGCCAACGACCGAAATCACTGAAGTCACCGAGTTCAATGAAATCAATCATTTTTACGGAGATGGATTGCCTCCACAGGCTATGGGAAGCCTTGTATTGTCCAGTGCAGCGGTTGGAGCCCCGTTTTGCCTTGAAGACGCCAACTTGGTTGAACTTGGTTTGGTGGGACAAAACCTCACAGGCGCATGTTTGCCAGGGTGCTTCTTGCCTTGCGCCGAGGATGGTTGGCCAGTTTACTGCTGGGGAGAGCATCCAACAAGCGACGGAGATTGGTCTGGTTATGACTTTTCAGGGGGTAATTTCTCGGGCTCCTATTGGGGTGGTATCCCCGACGAATGTGGCGTTGGCTCACTTGATCTCACTGGTGGGAATTGGAATGGAGCCAATCTGCAAGACGCAAAATTGGGCAGTAACGGCACGAATTTTTCGAGCTCGAATTTTCAGAATGCAAATCTTCAAGGAGCATATTTCCAAGAGTGGTTTTCATCTTCTGATTTTACCAACGCCAACCTTCGAGGAGTCACTCATGGTGGGGGTGGACCTAATTCGGGGAGCAATTGGGATTGTGAGAATTGTGAGTTCCAGGGAGCCGATTTGTCATTTGCAGATTTAAGGTGGGCCGACTTATCAAGCGCAAACCTTGCTGGAGCAAACTTGACGGGCACGCTGATATCGCCTTTGAGTGGATGGTCATGCCCGAGTAGTCTTCCGGATGGATATGTGTGCACTGGAGGACAAGGCAACGGTCCTATCGAAATCTTTTTGACGGACAGCAGCGGGATTACACCTCCACCAGCCCCCTGCAGTGATGTGAGTCATGCAGGGCACGTCTATGAAAAAGTGCGAATTGGCTCCTCATGCTGGTTCAAGGAGAATCTGCGTTCGCTTCATTTTCTTGATGGTTCACCCATACCAGTTGCAGAATATGACAGTCAGTGGAATGACATGGTTTCAAATGGACAAGCAGTGGTCGCTGGCAACTATGCCGGAAGCAATCATGAGCAATACCAACCTGAATTCGGCCGTCTCTATAGCCTTTCTGCATTGATTAATGATGCTGGACTTTGTCCGGCTGGACATCATGTCGCCGACCGTATGGATTTGATGGAACTCTTCGAGGTCTCAGCTTCAATTGTTGAGATCCCAGATGCTTTTGAGGACAGTGGAGGTGGGTGTAATTACAATCTAGATTGGGAAGTGGCAATACACTTGTTTGAAAGTGACGACTGGCCAAGTCCAGATTGTTATTTTCAGAACAATTCTACTGGAGCTTCTTTCGCGTCCGACATAGGGTTCAATGCCCTTCCTAGCGGCCACATTCAATACAACGGTATTGACGTCGACATTGGGGAATCATCTTCTATTTGGATTGCTGATGGAGAGGACTTCTTTAGGTTCCAATTGGAATCAAATGGCCAAGACTACTGTTACCCTGCAGAGTTAGGTAGTCAAAGTGGGCAATGGGGGGCCGCGATCCGATGTGTGCAAGACGAAGAATGATGGGTTTACGCACATCCGCACTCCTGCTTGCATTTTGGCTACCTGTGATGGTTGCCGGGCAGGAGGTTGTATGCACCCCATTCGATAACAACGGCGACAACATCGTGGGCATCGGGGACCTCATCGACCTGTTGGTTCGGTTCGGTGACTCCGACCTCGATCAGGATGGGATTTGGGACTCTGCCGATGATTGCGTGGGAGCCTATGACACCTGTGGAGTGTGCAATGGGCCGGGGCCGCAGGTGCTCGCCATCGACACCATCATCATCACCTACGACAGCATCTATGTGGAGGCCATCGATGATTGGCTGACCTATGAGCTCAATGTGGACACCTTGCTTCACCTGGTCTGCGAGAATCCCGGGTGCACCGACCCCGACGCAGACAACTTTGACCCTTACGCTGAAGAGGGTGGAACATGCATCTATTCAGCCTTTTGCTATGATCCAACTTTCGATGGCTACACTTACGAAGTTGTCCAGATCGGAGACCAATGCTGGTTTGCGGAGAACCTCCGCACAATGATATATGCCAATGGTGACTCTATACCGGCTGGCTTGGCCGATGGAAATTGGACATCTATTACAGCCGGTGCCACTGCGGTATATGGCGAGGGTAGCAGCGAATGCAACGCCCAAACCGACGACCTTACTGTATTCGATCCGTGCAATGATGGGCAGTCCATTGTGGCTTATGGTCGTTTGTTCAATTGGCACGCAGTAGACGATGCGCGAAGTATCTGCCCTGTCGGTTGGCACGTGCCAACGGATGGTGAGTGGACTATTCTAGAGGACTACATCACGTCCCAAGGGCATGCAGGAGCGGAAGCAATAGTGCTGAAATCAACGTCTGGTTGGCTGTCCTGGGCCAACGGCAACGGAACAGATGACTTTGGGTTTTCAGCCCTCCCAGGTGGCTACCGATCAGCCAATTTTGGATCCTTTTTCGATGGAGGAGTCGAAGGCACCTGGTGGAGCTCTACTGCCAATGATGGCGACGCTTGGATTAGGCAAATGAGCTATGCCCTCTCACATATCGAAAGATTCAAGATTAATCCATTGCGCGGATATTCTGTCCGTTGCCTTCGCGATTCTGAATAGGATCGTGGATGAGGTGAGTTTTACTCAAATCAAACTTTGAAGAAGGCGGTTTGGGCCATGCGTTGAGCGTAGTCCTCAGGACACAGTTTCAGATAGCGTCGGAAGGACTTTTCGGTCTTGTGGCCGGAGATGGCCATGATGGTCAGTACATCGGTGCCGGAGAGGTAGTTGTTGGTGCAGAATGAGCGCCTGGCACAATGGGTGGTCAATAGACTCCATTTGGGGCGTTCTGAGGCCGTTTCTCGCCCCCCGAGTGTAATGATGGTCCGTTAGGGTTGAGTGAGCTCCATGACCTGGCCAATGCGCTTGAGGTTGCGGTTCATGACCTGCTCGTGCTGGGAAGGGGGAGGAGTGTCCCCATTGCGGTCGAGGATGTCCTTGACTACCGGATGGACAGGGATGGCGACGCGCTGGCCGGTCTTGCGTTGGTTGAGGCTGAAGCACTCGATTCCATTCAATGAAAAGCGGCTGGAGGCGTCCAATCGCTGGAGATCGGAAACCCTGAGACCGGTATAGCATCCAACGAGGAACAGGTCCCTGGTGCGATTTAGCCCTTTTTGTCCGGAGAGATCCAGATTGCGAAGGGTGTCCAATTCGTCAAGGGTAAGCCAGACAGAGGTGGACTCCTCCTTCAGGACTTTGAAGCCCCGGCTGCGATACGCGGGGTGCACTTCTTCGCCGTGTTCGGATGTGAAGGCGAGGACGCGCTTGATGTTCTTGACGTGCTTGCCGATGTAGTTCTTGGATAAGGGGCGATTGCTGCGCCCACCTGCTTCAGAGCGACTCACAAACTCTCGATACCATTCCATGTCAATCTCCGTCACGGGTTGACCGTTGAGGCCCACATACTCGATCTGTCGGAGCGTCACCTCATACGTCTCAAGGGTGGAAGGGCGCATCCTTGCGCCGGTGATGTCGCTGTTGTGGTTTCTGCTGTGAGCGATGAACTCTGAAAACGCGCTGCCGATGGTGGATTGTGGTCGGTGGGTTCGTTCCACGTCGTTCCTGAAGTCATCGATGACCTGGGTGTAGAAGGCCTTGGTGCGGGACACCCCTCGGGCTTTGGCTTCGAGGTGTGCGTTTTTGACATAGGAGCGGAGCTTGGCGAGTTGGACGTTGACCTCATCATGACCGAGTTCCGCGCCTACACTCCGAATCTGTTCGGTGCGCTCATTCCAATGTGAAGCGTGGTTTAGGGAGTACCCAGTCGAGAATCGGAACTGCGCGCCGCGGCCTTCTGTGATGCGGATGTAGATCCGGGCGGATTGGTCGTCGTTGACGCGGAGGTAGTAGGAAGGGGTCAAGGTGTAGATGTGCTTACCGCGGTGTTTACCGCTGTGTTTACCGCTGTGCTTACATCCGCTTTCGGAAGATTCGACCCAATGTAGGTTGACTTCATTGAAGCATGTCTAACTAACTGTCATTCTGTGCAAAAGAGTGAGTTCAGTTTGCAGAAATGCGAAAGAGAAGACGTGAAGTACGCAGTCTCGTCCAGACCGCCAACACAATTCGAGAGTCCCTCAGCCCCAACGGCTGGGGGACTTTTGCGTTAAGACAGTGGCCCAACAGCAGGCGGTCCTTCATTTTTGGCTCTTGGTGATGGTGCGCCGCATTGCATTGCAGATCTTGGCCTTTATGAATAGGATGGTATTGTGGGTATTGTGGGTTGGGGCGATGAGCGGATGTGGGCCAGGGTTGCCTGCCTTGCAGGAGGAGGCAGGGGGAGGTGATGAGGCGGCGCAGGTTGGAGTGTGGCTCGATAGCCTGCATGGTGCAGGCTTGCACGCTGGCGCGGTGGTGGTGATGCGCGAGGGCGAAGTCTGGGGGCAGTGGTTTCATGGGGTGGAGCGGAGTGGAGGAGACCCGGTGTCCAGCGCGTCCATGTTTCGATTGGCCAGTGTGTCCAAGCAGTTCACGGCGGCCGGAGTGCTGACGGCAGTGGGGCAGGGGCGGATCGGGTTGGACGACGACATCCGCGTGTGGTTGTTGGAGTGCCCCTACGAGGGGGTGACAGTGCGTCATTTGATGCAGCATGTTTCCGGGATTCCCGATTTCTACATGGACCTGCCGATTCCCGAGCGGGGGTTCCTCGGGATTGCCGATGTGCTGGCAGCCTTGCCTGACGCGCCTCCGATGGAGCGCGCAGTGGGCGAGGCATTTGAATACAGCAACACGGGCTATGTCCTGCTGGCCGGGTTGTTGGAGCGGGTGTATGGCCAGCCGTTTGAGGAGCTGATGATCGCCGAGGTCTTCGGGCCCGCCGGACTGGAGTGCACGCGGGTGTGGAACCTTTTTTCGGAAGACAAGGATTGGCCCCACAAGACGTGGAGCATGGAGGGCGTGGAGCCGAATGCGGCGCAGATTAACCCCACCGAACTCGATGGGGTGGCTGGTGACGGTGGCGTTTTCATGTGCGCCGAGGATGTAACCCGCTGGAATGATTGGTGGTCCTTCCACGTGACGTCCATCCTTCCGGATTCCATCCGCACGCAGGCTTTTCAGACCGGGGTCTTGTTGGACGGAAGCGCCACGAATTACGGGTTTGGGTGGTCCTTGCCTGACACCGATCATGCCGCCCATTCCGGAGCATGGTTGGGAGCCAGGACCTGGTGGTGGCGCTCATTGGACGGTAAAGACGCAGTGGTCGTGTTCAACCATACGGGCTCGAATCCGACCGACATCGGCAGTGAAATCGCAAAACAGCTGCGCCGTGAATCGCCCTCATTATAGAGAAAAGGACAAGTGTGCGCAGTGCCTGAGAAAACAGGACTGCCCATGCCCGCGTCATTCGATGGCGTAGCGCTGCTTCACGTTGACGAAAGCCGTTTTGAGCTTGCTCGAGGTGTTGAGGGTTCCGCCCCAGCTGAAGCTTTCATCAGAGTTGGTGCCGAGGATCTGAAAGACGCCGATGCTGGTTTCGAGGAGGTCACCGAGTTCACCACCTCCGCCTGATACCGCAGTGTTGGCACGCGTCAGGCCGTCTTGAGAGGCAGCTTCGATCATCTGAATCTTGAGCGTGCCCAATTGGGTATAGTAATACTTCGGTGGATAGGAGGTGATGTAGACGTCTTGCTCGATCAGCTCAGTGACCTCATTGGCGAGGCGTTCCACCAAATCGATGTCTGTAGAGGTCACCTTAAAACCGCGCTTGAGCCGGTAGCCATTGAAGACAGACTCCCGGTCGACCAGGTCGCCTTCGTCGTTGTAGTGGTTGACCGTTTTGTTCTGTGGGATGATGTCAATCGACAAAAAGGCATAGGCATCCCGGTCGATGCCCTTTTCCTTCAAGAATTGCTCCACCACCGCCTTGTCTTGCTTCATGAGGGCATAAACTTCTTTCAGATCCATGGCCTTTCGCGTGAACTGACCCTGCCAAACGGCGAGGTCCGAGGTGAAATCCATAGAGGTCGACCCGGTAACCGCAATGTCGCTCGCTTGGCTGCGGAAGAAATAACTCCCGTTGCGGGCCACGAGGTAGGCTGAAGCAAGGATGGAAACAGCCAATACAGCAGCGAGTGAGGGGATGATCAGAGGGTGACGGGTCATGCAGTTGCAGGTTTTATTGGGGGTGTGGTGGTATCCTGAGCATTCAACCTTGAAAGGGGCAGAGATATTGTTCGCCAGATGTGCAACCCTTTGATTTCATTTTGAGTCCTCACGTGGGCGCGTATTTTCGCGCCTCTAAACCGATTCAGAATGAAAATCCAAAACCTGTTTGGCCTGATGGCCGCGCTCGTGCTCATCACGGGTTGTGATGACAACACCGAAGCTTGTGACGAGGGCAACAAAGCCGTTGTTACCATTTTCAACAACTCACTCTGCACCCCAGATGTCAGTATCGCTGGCGATGAAGTGGCTGCTGACATGGGCATCCTCGCTCAAAACAGCTTTGAGACCGACGCCGGCACCATCGATGTGGAGTTCGGCTTGTCCTTCATCTCATTGTGCACTGCATTGGACACCACGATTACGGTGGCCTGTGGAGATTCTGTCTACATCGAGTTTGACGGGTTGTAATCCACGACCTCTCTTTTGAAAAAAGCTGGCCAAAAGCCGGCTTTTTTTATGTCTGAGCGCCATTGATTTCAACCCGAGCGAACCAATGGCGAACTGCAATGGTTCACTGTGTCATACCTCTTCCCATGAGACTTTCCGTCCTCCTGTTTCTTTCCCTTTTGAGTCCATTCTATTCTCTGGCACAGACAGATTGGCAAGCCATGTCCAGTTTTGGTGGAAATGGCCGTCATCACCCGATTACTGTGGCCAACGATGAGTTTGGGTATGTCATTGCAGGTCAGGCTGGTTTCGCAGCGCTGAACCTCGATGACGTTTTTCGATACGATCCTTCAACCGACAGTTGGCAGGAAATGGAAGCCTTTCCGGGTGGTGGCAGGGGCTATGGATATGGCGTGTGTGAGGGAGACCATGCCTACGTGGGCTTTGGCTCCAACAACAGCGGCTACCCTACAGACTGGTGGCACCTCAACATGGCGACGGGTGCTTGGAGCGCGCTTGCTGATTTCCCCGGAATAGGAAGGAATCACCCTGCCATGGTGCTGGCAGGTGGAAAGGTCATGGTGGGCCTCGGAAGCAACGACAGTGGTAACCTCGGAGATTGGTGGGCATACGATGTGGACAGCGACACCTGGGAGCAACGGGCCGCGTTCACAGGTGGAGACCGACACCACCCTTTTTATTTTGGCATCGATGGAGCCGCCTACGTAGGGTTTGGGCACGGCAACACAGAAAATGGGAACCTCACCATTTACAACGACTTTCACCGCTACGACCCCGTGGCCGATGAATGGACCCCATTGGGAGACTTTCCGGGAGAGGCACGGGTCGCTGGAACACAATTCGCCAAGGATGGCTATGGCTATATCCTGAGTGGCGACGGCGACAACCATGGCCCGCTGGACTACGGCGAATTTTGGCAATATGACCCCGACGGAGACAGCTGGACGGAATTGGCGGCACACCCAGGCGGAGCGCGCTGGGCACCAGGCAGTTTTGTCCTCGGGTGCTACGCCTACTTGACTTCGGGTTTGGAGGGTGCCAACGACACCTATCACCAAGACTTGTGGCGTTTTTCACTTTCAGATGAATGCGGCTGCACGGATCCACAAGCGGTCAATTACACTGAAGGAGCCATTGACGATGACGGCTCTTGTTGCTATGTGGCGGGATGCATGCAAGAATCGGCTGTGAACTACAATCCTGAGGCTTGCCTGGGCGATGGGTCGTGTATCGCGCCCATTTTGGGCTGTACCGATTCTGCTTCTGAATTCTTCGATCCCAATGCCAACACTGAAACCGCATTGGGAGGTCCAATCTCTGCAGACGAACTGGGGGCAGGTGGCTATCATTTAAATGACATGTGGGACATGGTCTTCAGCGTATCTGAACCCACCGTACTGGAGAGTGTAGAGGTGCTGGCACTGACCAACTTCTCCATTGGTTTTTACATCAGAGACGCAGGGGGAGCGACTGTATTCGAGGACAATTACACCCTCGCATTGGGTTGGAATACCCTCGAAATTGGCGTTGAAATCCCCAATGGCACCGGATTCCAAATGGGCATCGATGGCACCAATGAAGGTTTGTTCCGCAACAACGCTGTTCCTGCGGGCACCTTTCCTTTGGCTGTGGCCAACCGCATGAGCATCACGGGAAATACCACAGACTCGCCGCTTGATTACCACTACTATTTCTACCGTTGGCGCTTGTCTGCACCGTGCAGCGCGACCAGCGGGTCATCTAACCTCTCTTCTGAATCCCTTGGGGTTTATCCGAATCCAGCGTCCGAAGCGTTGAACATTGAGGGGCTGGTTGCGGGAATGAATGTGGCCATTGTGGATATCAGCGGTCGCGTGGTCGACCGTTTCAAGGCCACTGATGTGAGCGCAGTTTTAGATGTCGCCACCCTTACTGAGGGCTTCTATGTTTTAAAGGCAGAAGGCTTGGGACCACAACGCTTTGCCGTTCGCCATTGAGTGAGGTGTTGCCCCATATCTTCGGGGCATGACCCAAACGATTCGGTTGGCCCTTGTGGCCATAGCCCTGTGCAGCATTTCTGTGTATGCCCAGACAACATTGCTGCAAGAGAACTTTGACTCGGGCGTTTTGCCTGACGGCTGGACCCAGCAGACCCTTGCTTCCGACGGAGGTTGGCTGGCTGGAGAAAGCACAGACCTTGAGAGCCAGTGGTGGCCCATTGCACCGCACGGCAACATGATGGCCACCAATGACGACGGCTGCGATTGTGACAAAAGTGAGGATTATCTCATCACACCTGCATTGGATCTGTCGGGTGTAGAGAGCGCCATCCTGGCTTTTTCGAGCTACTACGATGGTGGTTCCTACGAGGGCGATGACGAGGTGGCTACGGTCGAATACAGCCTCGATGGAGGATCAACCTGGACCCTTTTGCAGACCCTAGAAGGCAGCGAAGGGACGTGGGATTTTGAAGTGATTGACCTCGACGTGGTGCTGGGAGAAGCAGAAGTCCACCTCGGGTTCCGGTACAACGACGGCGGTGGTTGGCTTTACGGATGGGCCATCGACGACGTCACCGTTTTGGAGCCAAGCGGTTTAGACCTGGCATTGATTGGGTTAGACTCCGAAGGTGTGGTGCTTGCGCCCGCAACCGAGGACTTGGCAGGAACGGTGGTCAACCTCGGCACCGACACGGTCTACTCCTACACGGTGACCTGGAGCATGGAGGGGGCTTCAGGTGAGACCACCATCGACGGATTGACGCTGGGTACCGCAGAAAGCCACAGTTTCTCGTTCAATGAAGTCTTGCCTTTTGATTGGAGCGGCAACTACAACGTGACAGCGGAGATAACAGCGGTCAATGGAGGAAGCGATGATCAGGCCCTCAACAACGCTCAGTCTGTCTCGGTTACGGCTATTTATTTCGGGGTGTATTCCAATGGAAAGGACCTCCGCGAATACTACTACTACCAGCCATCAGACGCTCCAGCGAACTGTCCTTTGGTCTTTGTGTTCCATGGCTACACGGGCGATGCTGAGGGCATCATGCAGTATTCGAGGTTCAATGACCTCGCCGACGAATTTGGTTTTGCGGTGTGCTATCCTCAAGGCACCACGGACGGATCGGGCGAGCCGTTTTGGAATGTGGGGTACGCTTTCCATCAGAATGAATATGTCGACGATGTGGCCTTCGTGTCTGAACTGAGAGGTGAACTCATCGAGACCTATGGGCTTGATGCAGGGCGTGTATTCGGAACGGGGTTCTCCAATGGTGCAGACCTGTGCTATTTATTGGCATGTGAGGCTTCCGAGGAGTTTCGCGCCGTGGCCCCCATTGCTGGCATTCTCATGTCGGACATCCAATCTGAATGCGCTCCAGAGTTCATGGTGCCCATTCTCGAAATCCATGGCACTTCCGATGATGTGAGCCTCTATGAGGGGGACCTAAAAAACGAAGACGGGTGGGGGTCTTATCCCAGCACACCAGACGCCATGTCTTTCTTCGTAGACATGTTTGGATTGACCTTGGAAGAATCCGGCAACTTTCCAGACATCGTGACCTGGGATGAGTCCACCGTGGATTACCAAAAGTGGGGTTTAGAAGGGGCTTGCCCGCAAGTGTGGCTGTATACGATCAACGGCGGTGGGCACAGCTGGCCCGGGGCCTGGGGCAACCAAGACATCGATGCTTCGCGTGAGGCGTGGCAATTCTTTACCCAAGCTTGCAGCGAACCCATGTCGGTAGGGGAATTGGCGCCATCTGGCCACAGGCAATTGGTCCGTGTCACCGATGTATTGGGGCGTGAAGTTCTTCCCAAGCCAGGTATTCTTCTCCTGTTCCAATACTCCGATGGCACCGTAGAAAAGCGCATCTCCGGTGAATGAACCCTACCGCGAACATGGAGATATCTAACGTACCCAACCCTGGACTGGACCTCTCTGCATTGCCTCGCATAGAGGATGTTGAATTTCACCAGGTCAGCAAAAAATACCGGGCCATGCGCCTGGCCCTATGGGGCAGCGTTCAGTTCTTGTATTCCTGCGCCTGTTTGACGCCTTACCTCTTGTACAAGGTGGGGGGTGACCAAGACATGGCTCAATTCAGCGGGTGGTACTGGCCTTTGGGGGCAGGAGCAGCATTTGGCTTGCTGTGGTTCTTGGAAGAATGGAAAGGTTTTCCGAAAAGGGGTTATGCTGTGCGGGAGCGGGACATCACCTACCGCGCAGGATGGCTGTTTCGCTCCACCACAACGGTCCCTTTCGGGATGATCCAACATTCTGAATTGAGCCAAGGTCCAGTATCCAGGAAATTGGGCCTCAATCACCTCAAGCTGTTTACGGCGGGAGGCAGTGGTAACTTGCGCATTGCAGGCCTTGAAGACGAAGACGCCCAGACATTGCGGGCAGTCATCGAAGCACGAACGCGGAGATGAGCACCAGCTTTGAAGTGCCCAAACGGCAGCATCCCTTGGGGGTGTTGATCATCGGGGCCCAATTCACATGGAAGTCGGTCCAAGCGTCTTGGCCCATTCTGATTGGCGCCTCCTTTGGAGAACTGCAGTGGTACCACCTCATGGTGATTCCTGCGGGCTTGGTGCTTGTTGGTGCCTTTGCGCTGCTGTATTACTTGCGCTTTCATTTTTACATTTCCTCGGATGCATTGATTGTGGAGCGCGGCATTTTTCAACGCGAGCGTCTCCAAATCCCTTTTGACCGCATCCAAGCTGTACAGCTCTTCCAAGGCCCAATCCAACAGGTTTTCGGACTCACGGGGGTCCGAGTCGACACGGCAGGTTCCAGTGGCAGCGAACTGGAGTTGGTCGCCATTCGAAAGTCTGAGGCCTCCATCCTCCAGAAGTTCTTGAATGACAAGATGCTCCAAGCCACACCGTTGGAAGAAGAGCATGTAGAGCATGATACCGACCGTGATGAGGACAGCCGACAGCCCCTGGTCTCGCTCGACATGGCTGGTCTACTCAAGGTGGGCCTCAGCCAAAACCACTTCAAAAACGCATTCTTGGGATTGGCCTTGTTCATGTCCTTGTTTCAAGGGGCGGAGGAGCAGGTCGCACAGTGGCTGGACGGCGTTCCAATAGGAATCATGTCCGTGGTGGGATTGACCTCTGTATTGCTGTTTATTCCGGGCCTTGTGGTCATGGGAATGGTGGGGGTGCTCACCAGCTTGGGCTCTGCTGCATTGCGGTATTGGAAACTCAACAGCACCCTCGGACAGGACGGTCTGAAACTTCAAATGGGGCTGCTCCGGCGCAATACTTTCGATGTCCCTTTTGACAAAATCCACATGACCGAGTGGAAGAGCAATTGGATCCGCAGGATGCTGGGATATGAAACTGTGCGCATTCGGCAAGCTCAGGCTCTGGGGTCAGGTGGCCTGCGGGTATTCATACCTGCCATGGAGCCGGTGCACAGGTCGGCGATGGAGGAGGCACTTTACCAGGACATGAACCCAGAAAGCCTGGTTTTCGATGTTGTACCAGCCCGCCGTTTGCGCTGGCTTCTTCTGGCCGCAGCATCCATCCCTGCCTTGCTGCTGTTGATTGCACCAAGTGTGTGGCACATCGCACTGGCCACTGTTTGGCTCGCGTTTGTGTTTTGGACGACTGAAAGGAGGTTTCAATCCTACCGGTTGCGCGTACATACCGACGCCATCGTCTTGGAAAAAGGATGGTTTTGGCGCAGCCGCACGGTCCTCAAGATGAGCCAGCTCCAAGGCGTTGAATGGAAGCGCAACGCCCTGTTGGAACGCCGCAAAATTGGCCACCTGATATTTCATACTGCTGCAGGAGGTAGGAGCTTTGATTACGTCCCACGCGGTGCAGCGGAACAAGTGCGGGACTTCGCATTAAATCAGCTGCATGTTGCCCAAGAAAAGCGCAAGCGGGAACACAAATGAGACCTGATTTATTCGGCATGAAGCAACCAAAAACTTGGTGCCGTTGTACTTTCATTAACCTGTGGATAATCATTCGTTAACGAAAGCGCTTGCGGCGGCCTTGACGGCATTGCCCAAAACAGATTTGAACGCATTGAATGCTGTTCAATTGATGCGCAGGTTTGATACCAAATATGTTGTTCCAGAGTCCTGGCTACCAGAGCTCGCAGAAGCCATGAGCGGTCATGCACATGTGCTTTCGGTGTCAGGTGTAGAACAGTGCCGATATGACAACCTCTATTACGAGCTCCCTGGGGATCAGTTCTTGCAAGACCATTTGAGGGGGAAGGCACGGCGTATGAAAATCAGAAAGCGCCGGTATGCCAGCAATGGCCTGGTATTTCTTGAAGTGAAGGAACGGATGCCCGGCGGAAGAACCGCCAAAGAACGCATCGCCACGGGCGATGACATTCACCAACCCCTCAGTGCAGCTGACCATGCGTTTTTAGGGAGGAAATTGAGGGGCGAAGAACACATCGAACCCCGGCTTTCAGGAGGGTTCTACCGCACGACTTTCGTGGATTTTAACCGCTCTGAACGGGTAACGGTGGACCGCAGCCTCAATGCGCAGGTTTTAGGTGAAGCTGACGCCCCACTGCTCGAAGGGCTGGCCGTGATTGAAGTCAAGCAACCAAAGCCTGACCGCTACAGCCCCATTCAAATTTGGCTCAGAAGCAACAGCCGCAGAAAGGGTGTCATTGGACGAAAGACGAAGGTGAGCAAATACACCATAGCTCGGCTCGCAAGGGATGGCAACATCGCGGGCCGCGCTTACCTTGCGACTTATCGGAGGCTCATGGATGCACAATCTTGGGCCGGGGACCTGCAAGCCTGACCGCAACATGACTGAAATCGCACTGCATTTCGCAGCCAATTTGATATCCTGCTGGATCATCGTCAGAATGATCTACCAATCCAAGGCCAAGCGCCGGGATTACGTGTTCACCTTTATGATGGTGAGCGCGTCCATCTTCTTGTTGTGCCGCATGTTGATCGGAGTGGAACTCGACCTGGCCTTCGCTCTGGGGCTGTTCGCCATATTTGGTATCATCCGCTACCGCACCAATGTGGTACCCATTCGCGAGATGACGTATTTGTTTGTGGTCATTGCCTTGGCGGTCATGAACGCATTGGCGCCAGGTGCCATGGGGGAATGGCCAGTGGTCATAGGCAATGCTTCCATTTGGTTCTTGGCTTTTGCATTAGAGCGCTTGATGTTTGTGGAGCACTTGGTGACGAAACGCGTGGTGTACGATCGCATTGAATACTTACAAAAAGACAAGCGTGAAGCTCTGCGCGCCGACTTGTCTGAACGCATCGGAGAGGAAGTTGAGCGGATGGAAATCGGCAATGTGGACCTGCTCAGAGAGACCGCAGTGATCAAGGTTTCTTACAAAGGCGAAGACCATTCCGAACACATTGACCCCAGCGACAGCGTATGAAGCATGTCCTGCTGTTGATTGCACTGGTGGCAGGAGGTGGGGTGCATTCTCAGGTCATCAATCCACCGCCCGGTTCAGAAGGAGCCACTGATACGACTGTATGGAGAGGGTGGACGGGCATTTCACTCGGCATTAAGCCCTTGAAAGGGGTTTCTGTAGTGATGAACCAGCAATGGCGTTGGGACCGTGATTTCTCAGAATTTGACCGCCATCTGCTGCAACTGGGTTGCGCATGGAGTCCCCAGTGGAATGACGTGAGCAAAGCCCAATCATTGGGAATAGGAGTCCGCCGCACCTCGCGTCCTGACAGGAAGGGAGACATCCAAGGTGTTGACCGTTATCTGCGGTGGCAAATAGAACACGGAGCTTCAATGGACGCTGGCAGATGGGACTTTGAAACCCGCATTCGGTATCAGAAACAGACCGCAGTTAAAACCAAAGATGGCAGTGATCCCGAAGAGGTGCCCGCCAAAGCAGCATGGCGCTTCAAAGGCGAAGTCGGTTACAACATCAAAGGATTCAAATGGGACCCGGTGGTATCCATAGAGCGCTTTATCTCCGAGGTGCCCGATGGGTGGGTACCTGACGGAACGTGGAGGGTCCGCTTGGCCACGGGAACCAAGACCGGTAAACGACAAAAGCTCAAGGTGTTTATCCAGCGGGATTCAGAAGCACGCTACAACCCTGCTCCTGAAGGCATGACGCTGTTTGAAGTGGGAGCAGACCTAGACGACCTCAGACCATCAGGCGCAGTTGAATGGACGGTAGGGCTTCAGTGGCGCTACCGCATCAAATTGAAGTCCAAATAGGTCAACGGAGGCTTTTGACATCACCTCCAGAACGGAGTTGGACAACACCCGTCATGTGCCCTTCAATGGGCCAAGGCCAGCGAAACTGACCAGAAGGAAGGAATTCTGAGCGCTGCACGAGCATTCTTCCCGCAGCATCAAATGCAGTCAGGTGTACCATGCGTCCGACAGGCATGTCAATGAGCATGTCATTTCCCGCACGACGCACATCAAACCCAAGGGTTTCAGCCACGTTGCTCGCGGGGTCCCCAAAACCGTGGAATGTGACATTGTCGTTGCCGGAATTGGCGACACCCAGCGTATCCAATCCCAACGCGTAGCTGATGTCAGCCGGGCTAGATAGGCCTGCTGCCCCAGTCACCACAGTTTCTGAAACCGAGAATTCCTCAGAGTAACGCGTGATTCGGGTCGGTGACCATGAACTCACATAATACTGGCCGTTCCCGTCGCCGTCAATGCCGTCGAGGTTGCCCAATCCTGAGCCATCGACCAAGGTGCTCACATCGCCGCTTTCCAAATCCACAGCGAGGATGTCAGCGTTGTTTCCCCAGCACACGACAATGGCCCTGTTGTTGTCGGTGTCTACGACCACTCCATTGGGAGCCTCCCCTAAGTTCCCAGTCAATTGTGAATATGACATTTCTGCTGGATTTGTTGCGTTGACGGCGAAGATCCTGCTGCCTTGGAAATCGCTGATTACAAGAAGGCCAGCGCCGTCGTTGCCCATGCCGTTGAGAAAGCCAACGCCGGGAATCACCAGAGATCCCATCAGCTCAGCAGACGCCAAGTCATAGGCACGGATGACGTTGTTGCCGATGGCATAAAGGGCGCCGTTCATCACCTCCATGCCATGTGAAGCCACCGCTTCACCAAAGAATGACCACGTCTGACCTTGGTCCTCGGTGACGAGCAGGCTGCTGCCATTGCTTACAAACCAGCGGTTTCCATCGGGGTCGTACTCAACCGCTTCGATGTTGTTTGGAGTCTGGGCTTGTGCCGCAAGACCTGCACAAAGAGAAATGAGGGCAAATACAAAACGCATGGCCCGAAGGTAGTCTCCGATGTTCAGTCACAGGCCGATCCGAAGTCGGCGAGGAACAACAGCGCATCGCCCACATCAACCTGGTCATTTCCATCGATGTCCGCAATTCCACAGTCTTGCAGACAGCCAAACTCAGCGAGCACCATCAGCAAGTCCGGTACACCAATTTGGCCATTGCCATCCAGATCAGCGGGACAATCGGCCTCATCCAAAACGAACTGCACGTATTCTACAAAGCTGTACCGCTTCACATTGAGGGCGCGGTCCCGAATGGCGATGGCAGACACCCCCCATGTTCCGGGTGCAGAACCTGCCGGCAAAAGTGCCGTCAAGGTTGCGGTAGCCCAGGTGTTCGCCCCTTCAGGTGGGTAAACCGCATAAAAGAAGTTGGCACCGCCAAACTCCTCCCAAGCATTGAAGTGAAACTCATCACCCAGAGGATCTCTCAGGGTATACGTGAGGTCCCGAACACCTGAAGTAAATCCATCAAAGTCACTGGTGTCCTGAAACGCCAAAGTGAACTCCACCAAAGTTTCTCCATTGGGGAGATCAGGATTGCTGGGCGTCGCTGCAATTGAAAAGCTGTTCAAATCCACCTCAGGAGCCAACAGGTCGGGGTATGCTGTTTCCATAAAGACTGAATCCCGGTCTTCGGCGAAGATGTGCACCCCATCAGCATTGGAATAATTGGGGTCTCCGGTAAAATAGATGGCGCTGGAATTGCCCGCCACGTCATCGGCAGCAGAGAAGTTCACGGTATAGTGACCCGTGGGAAAGTAGTGGGGGACAGGCAATACCATCTCGTGGTGCTTTACTTCCTCGTAACCATTGGTTTCAAACGCATTCGATTGGATGTCCATGGAATACCGGTGTCCGTAATCTGGATCCATGGTGGGAAAGGTCATGCGGGTCAATCCACGGCTCAGGGGAATTTTATCCCAAGTGTCAAATTCGATTTGAATGCCATCAACGGTTGCAGGGCCGTCGGTGCCGTCCCCGACTTGGATGCCAGCGACTTCCTCTATCACAAAGGAATCATCGATGTACTCGGGAGGCGTGATGTCCTCCAAGGGATTGTTGAGGAACAGACGCAAACCGATGGTAGCGGGGCTCTCATAACGGTCGTTGCCCACGGCATCCCAGATGTGGAGGCCATCGAAGTTCCACCATCCGGACTTCATGTGCTTGTTGAGGGTCAATGTGCCCGTCAACACAGAGTCGCTGCTTCCGTTTGCAGGGGACAGCCACATGTCGAAGATGGTGCCTACCGCGCTGACAAACCGGACCTGCCCACTCACGGCCCCATCTTGGGCGGGGTCGTCGCTGTGCAGGTGGATGGTCAGGGTCAGTACTTTATCATCACTGGGGTTTCCGTTGACCTGAACATCGGTACCGACGATTTTGCCAGGGTAGGTGTAATCCGGAAACAGGTTCAACACTTCAAACGTCAATTCCTCCGTGATCATCGCTACATAACGCGCACCGTGCATCACGCGATCTCGGATGAAGTCGTATTTGTCTGGCGCATGTGTCATCAGCACTTGCGGATTTGAGATGTAATAGGCGATGCTTTCGGCCATGTCCTCGTTGGGGTTCATGGCGTGGGCATAAGCGCTGACGAATTCGGTGGTCAGGGTCGTACTCCATCCACTGGGCGCGTTGGGGTCTTCAAACCATTCCCCCAATGAAGTCCAGTCAGCCCTGAGGTCTTCGTCAAAGGTGTACTCCCAAAGGAAGTGGGCCTTTTCGTGCAGGATCAAGCGGTGGATGTAGTCCATGGAGAAGTTGGCAAACCCACTTTCCATCCACTCAATGGTCTCCATGCCCGTCCACGCGATGGCTGGGGCGGTGGGGTAGAAGGGGTTGGGCTGTCCGTTGATGCGCCTCACCAATTTGGACAATCCGTCTTGCTTGCGCATGCCCTCAGGGAATTCTTCGAGCATGCCCATGATCTGCAGCTTCTCCCAAGCGGGGAAGGGCTGAAAATTCGTTTGGGTCTCGCTCATCAAGTCTTCAAGCTCAGGACTGGGCGTCATGAATTCTACGCCGTAGCGCTCAGAAGCGATGTTTTGGACAAGTCCGGCTTCGGAGCCTCCGTTGGTGAGGTGTGACAGGAGCGCCTTGAACAATCGGCGGCTAAAGAACTGCCCTTGATCGCCATCGAAATTGACGACCAACGGAGCAGCATAAGTGAAGGCGTCCTTGGAGATGGTGATGACTTCTGTACCGGCAATGGTCTCTGCCATGTAGTCGCCGTCCAGCATGTCCTCTGTCAACCGCCATAACGCCAAAACCGGGGTTCCAGCCTCGTCGGCATTTACACGGGGATACGGCAGGGACGAAATGGTCTGGTGGAGTTTAAATGCGTCGTCTGTGGTCCATGCCAATTCTTGGTCGTCCAAGACAAATCCATATTGCTGAAAGAGGGTCTGGGCACTGAATCCTGCAGGGACGTCATACGAGGCGCCCAACACTTCGATCACGGGAGGATCAGCAGGCACGAACTCCGTAGCATGACCAGCAAAGCTCCCATCCTCTTCCCAAGTGAACGTATATGTGCTGCTGTCACCTTGTAGTGCGGCGACATCTAAGGTC
>Ga0206125_10000256_pt1 | contig 71532 bp, 66 predicted proteins | sample Helgoland_Spring_4_FD_148598 | JGI IMG/M metagenome (GOLD analysis project Ga0206125, IMG submission 148598) | Pelagic subsurface seawater microbial communities from Kabeltonne, Helgoland, North Sea - Helgoland_Spring_Bloom_20160331_1 | ecosystem: Environmental > Aquatic > Marine > Epipelagic ...
ATGATTTTTTTATGGTTCAAGTTGTTTAGCTTATGTGTTCTCCTCCATCTACAGGAATAATTGTACCATTAATCCAAGATGCTTCGTCTTTAGATAAAAGATAAACAACATTGGCAACGTCTTCTGGTACTGTTAATTTATGAAATGGATTGCGTAATAAAGAATGTTTTTTTATTTCATCGCTGCCAGGAATCATTCTTAAAGAAGCCGTGTCTGTAACTCCTGCTTGAATGCAATTTGCTCTAATTCCGAAGGGTGCATACTCTAAAGCAATATTTCTTGTAATTGCTTCTAGCGTTACTTTTGCTGCTGAAACAGCAGCATAATTTTTCCATGCTTTCGAGTTTCCTTCACTAGTAAAGCTGATTACTCGCGCATCATCTGAAAATAATTTAGCTTCAAAAACAGCTTTGGTCCAATCATACAAACTAACGCCCATTGCTTGTATTGTTAATTGGAAATCATCTGTCTGTAGTGTTGGAGTAGTTTTTGAAATCATGGGTTTTAAATTTCCCTTAGCTACGCTGTGTACAAGTGTTTTTATAGCGCCACCATTTAGTTCTTTTTCTAAATCTTCTATCAATGCAGCTCTCTTTTCTGAATGAAAAGCATCTGTGTTATACCTAATAAAATCTACCCCTTCTTTAGTAATTTTTTTAAATTCTTTTTCTATTTCTGCTTGTTGTGATCTAGAATTTCTATGTACAATACAAATATTCATTCCATGACGAGCTAACTTTTTCGCTGTTGCTAGACCTAAGCCGCTAGAGCCTCCTAAAATTAGAGCCCATTCATTTTTATCTTTAAATTCTTTTACCATTCTAATAGTATTCTTTGTGCAGAAAAGCCTGGCCCAAAACTTAGCATCAGTCCTTTTTCTCCAGGTTGTCTATCTCCATCCATAAATCGCTCTAAAACATATAGTACGGTTGCACTAGACATATTTCCATACAATCGTAAAACCTCTTTTGTGTCATCAATATTCTTCCCTAAAGATCCAAATAAATCTTCTACTGTTTGAACAATCTTCTTGCCTCCAGGGTGAAAAATTAAATGATTTATGTCTTCAATTGTTAAATTATTCCGTTCTAAAAAAGGGTGAACTATCATTGGAAAATGATTTGATATGGTTTCTGGAACTGATTTATCTAATATCATTTGTAAGCCTGAATTTACCAATTTAAACCCCATCATATGGGTTGAATTATAAAAATGATACATCGCTTCATCTATAATTTTTGGTCCTTTATCTTCTTCGTAAGATGATAAAATAACACTTGCTGCACCGTCACCAAAAATTGCAGCACTCACAATATTTACCATGGAAAAATCTTCTAGCTGAAATGTTGCTGTTGGAGATTCTACTGCAACCACTGCCGCTCTTTTATTTGGGTTGGCTTTTAAAAAGTTTTTTGCATAAATAATCCCTGAAACTCCAGCTGCACAACCCATTTCTGTAACTGGAAGCCTCACAACATCTTGTTTCATTTGCAAACTATTAATTAAATAAGCGTCTACAGAAGGGATCATAATTCCCGTACAGCTGACAGTTATTATATAGTCAATATCTGTGGGTTGTAAACTTGCTTTTTCTAAAGACTTTTTTAATGATTGTTCTGCCAAGGCTGTTACCTCTCTAGCATAGATATTGTTTTTTTCTTCAAAAGACGAATTTAAAAAAACCTCTTCTGCATCCATAATAGAATACCGCCTATCTACACCAGCCCCTTCAAAAAGTTTTAATACTTTTCGTTGAAACCTTTTTTCCTGACCTTGCATCCATAATTTCACAAATGGAATAATGTCTTTAGTTTCTCTAGTATGTTTTGGTAGCTGTTTCGCTACAGATAATATTTTTACATTCATATTATGAACTTTATAAGCAAAAATTCTTTTAATAAATCGTTTCTTTTTTCAACAGCCACAAGTAGCGAAAGGCCCATTTCCATTGAATTGAAAAACTTACATCTGCTTTTGTTAAGATCGTTTCTAATTCTTTTCTTTTAAAGGCTCTCAAAACAGAAGTTAAGCCGTCTTCTCTTACCATCTTGTTTTTAATAAATAATCCAATCAGTCTAAAAAGATAATACGCCATTTTATGCCTGTGTAAATCATTCACAACAACACCAATTGATGCTTTTTGAACCGTCGATTTTAAAAAGGGTATCAAATCGTCGGTTTTAAAATGATGTAAAAACAAAGTGCATAAAACCACGTCAAAATTTTGCTTTTTAAAATCTTGAGAAAAAATATCTATTGTGTCAAAACTTAATTCTGAATAGTCTTTAGAAAGCTCTCTAGCATACTCTATGGCAGCAGGATTTGCATCAACCCCTAATAAGTTAAACTTATACTTATTTTTTCTACCAAACTTTGCAACATCTCTTAGGATATCTCCATGACCGCAGCCTAAATCTATAATTGTAATTGTCTTCGTTTTTGTCTGTGTATCTAATAATTTTTTTAACCCTTTTATAGTTACTGAATTGCCCCCTAATAACCTGTTAATAATCTCCAATTTGTCTAATGTGTCTCTAAAATCAACTCCTTTAAGACTAAAGTCATCCATCATCTCTGTAGCTGAAGAACGGTGAGAAGTATCAACTAAAAAACTCATAGTGGTTGTAACTGTTTTCCATGGGTAAATTTGATCATTTTAGGCAATAATGAAGGTATTCTTTTTAAAATTGAATATGCTATTTGAGAAAGCATTTGATTTCTAAACAACCAAGCAACAAAATGACCTGTTTTTAACCGTATTTTAAATTCTTTATTCCAATCTCTAATATACTGTTTTTCTAGAGCTGCTCTGGTTTTTATTTCGCCATTTAAGAATTGAAGTATTCGTATACTTGCCAATCGAGCGCTAGAAATAGCCATACCCATACCATTTCCACACAAGGGATGTATCATTCCGGCAGTATCTCCACACATGATAATGTGATCTTCCACTGGGGTTTTTGTTTGAAAAGATATTTGGCTAATGGATAACGGTTGTTTAAAAATTGGGGTTGTTTCTTTAAATAATTTTCTAAGATATTCATTTTTAAAAACAACTTGATTTTGAAAATCTGTAATCGTTTTATGTTTTTTAAACAAACGGTATTCTGTAATATAACACAGGTTAATGGCGTTATTTTCAACTTTAGACACCCCGCAGTAGCCACCTTCAAAGTTATGTAAAGCAACTAAATCTTCCGGAAAGACTCCTTTTACATGAATTTTTACGGCCAAATACGGTGATTTTTTTTGAAAAAATTTTCGGTTCATTTTTTTATCTAGTGAAGATCTTTTTCCAAAAGCACCAACTACAACCTTGCTTTGAAATACCTTGGCGTTTTTTGTTGTAATTGTAAAAGCATCTTCTTTAAAATGAATAGCCTCTACCGAATCTTTTAAAACCTGAACACCATTCAAGCGGGCTTTGTTCACTAACAGATCATCTAAAAAATAGCGACTCATTCCAAAACCTCCTAAGGGTAATTCTCCTTTTATTAGATTACTTTTTATAGTACTTATATGAACTTTAGTGATTTTTTTAGCACCATAATTTATTGGGTGGATGCCTAATGAATTTAAATAGGGCAATACTTCGTTAGAAATGTACTCTCCACATACTTTATGTTTTGGATATTCGTTCTTTTCAACTAATAAAACCTGTTTGTTCTGTTTAGATAAATGAATAGCGCTTGTTAGCCCTGCCAAACCTCCTCCTACTATAATTACATCAAATGCTCGTCTTTTTTTCAATTGTTATTTAGTAGCAGAATACTCTACTTGAATTTTTACATTATTAGACAAAATAAAACTTCTATTTCCAATATCAAAGTTTTTACGATTTATCAGCATTGAAGCTTTTAATATTAGTCTTGAATTGTCTTCAAAAACTTCTAAGGGAATCTCCTCCTTCTTGGTAATTCCTTTGATACTTAACTCTGCAAAAAGAGTAATGTTACCATTCGTGTCCTTTGTAAGTTTAGAGGATTTAAGTGTGATTTTTTCATGATTTAAAGCATCAAAATAATCTGTTTCTAATACGTGGTTATCTCTTGCTTCTATGCCTGTAAAAATAGAATTTACCATAATAGTCGCATTCAAATAGCTATTAGATAAATCTTTGGTGTCTAGATTTGTGTTTACATCTATGGTTTTAAAGCCACCATCTACAGTGAGTCCGAAATTTTTAATTTTAAATGAAACACGGGTTTGTTCTTTATCTTGAATCCATTCTTGAGAGAATAGGTTCATGGTAATTAAAATCAATAATAGGGGTAGTTTTTTGAACATTTCTTAAAGTAATTTTAATTTAATCAAGCAAATCCGCTAACTCTTTTCCGACTAATGAACCGATAGCAACACCCATGCCACCCAAACGGATTCCGCAGTAAGTATGCTCTGATAGTTGTTTTACAATAGGTTTTTTCTGATTTCCAACTCCCATAATTCCACTCCAGCGGTGTGTAATTTCAAACTCATTATTTGGTAAAATAATTGTTTTTAAAAGTGATTCTAACTTATTTTGAATACGGTTGGTTTGACCAAATTGAGTAGTTTCTTCTGTTTTAAAATCTAAATTCCTTCCACCTCCTAATAATATTCTATTGTCAATATTTCTAAAATAGTAATAGCCTTCATCTAAGTGAAACGTTCCTTTAATGTGTAAATCTTTTATGGGGGAAGTAATCAATACTTGAGCTCTTGCTGGAGCTATATTTTCGTCTAGAAGTTTTTTTGAAAAACCATTGGTTGCAAAAAATAATTTAGATGCTGAAACCTCCCCTTGATTTGTTGTAATGTTTATTTGATTGGCCTCTTCAGAAAAGTCTAAAACAGTCGTGTTATTTATGACCTTGACCCCCTTTTCATATGCTGTTTTTAACAGCTGTGAAATCATTTTACCTGCATCTATCTGAGCTTCAAATTTATTAACCAGGTAGGATGGAACCGTATTTTGAAAATTAAATTTATTTTGAGCCGTAGAAAACACATTAGCATTAAAAAGAGGAAATAATAATTGATTTAACTCCTCTGTTTTGTTTTTGCATGCTTCAAATAAAGTTTCATTAAAAAACAATTCGTATCCACCGTGTTGTTGGTAATCAATATTCTTATCTCCTAATAGGTTTCTAAGAATTTGTAAGCCCTCCCATCTCTTTTTTACCAACTGAAAAACCTCTTGCTTTGAGTGAGTCTTTAGATCGCTTAATAGTTCTGAGGTACTGCCAAAACAAGCAAAACCAGCGTTTTTTGTACTTGCGCCTTGTGGCAATAAACCCTTTTCTAAAACTAAAACTTTTGATTTTGGAAAACGTTCTTTTAAATGAATTGCACAACTTAAACCAACTATTCCACTTCCAACAACAACAAAATCATTGTTAGCAAACCACTCTTTATATTCCCAATAACTGTAATTCATTATATTAATTTTTCAAAGCAATTACTGTCATCCATTTGGGCATACTGACCGTAATTTGGAATGCTTTTATATCCAGATTTTTTATAAAAGTTTATTGCTGCTACTTGGTTATTTCCTGTCTCTAAGATACATTTTATAAATCCTTTTTCTGAGGCCCAATCTTCAAGGGAGTTTAAAATAGAACTGGCAATTTTAGTGCCTCTGTGTTCTTTTTTTACATACATCCTTTTTACTTCAACAGTATTTACATCAAACGCTCTAAAAGCTCCACAACCAATAGCATTTTTTCCTTGGTAAGCAATTACTACATTTTTTATTTTTTCCAAAGTATTGAACTGGTTGTAAAACTCATGATCATCTCCATCTGTTATCTTTAAATAAGCATCTAACTCAAATATTAATCCTCTGAAATCAGTATTCTTACTATTTGTTCTGATGATATTTATCATGTAACATGTTTATAGGTTTTGCCGTTTAATGAAAACCAAAAGTACATTGGTCTTTAAAACTCTAACTTTAACTGAACCCAAACAGGGTCTTTTTTTTCTGTGTCTAAGTTAGAAAAAGATATGCCTAATAACCTCACAGAGTTTTTAAACTTTTCTTGGTATACTAGCTCTTTTATATTATGCATGATTTCGTCTTTAGTTTGCATAAAGCTTTGAACAGTTTTACTTCTTGTTTGCTGAGTAAAATCACTGTATTTTATTTTTAAAGTGATTGTTTTCCCTTTTGTTTTTAATATCATCATCCGCTTTTCTAATTCTTCGGCTATTTTATCTAACCTCTCTAACATAAATACTTCTGAGGAAATATTTTTGGAAAAGGTTCTTTCTGCGGCAATTGACTTTCTAATTCGATTTGGTTTTACAGGACTATTATGAACACCTCTCACAATATTGTAATAAAAATTTCCTGACTTTCCAAAGAGTTTTGTTAACTCCTCTAAAGATTTATTCTTTAAATCTAATCCTTTAAAGATGCCTAGGTTGTTCATTTTTGCTGCAGTCACCTTTCCAACGCCGTAAAATTTATTAACCGATAATTCTTCTAAAAAAAGAATTACTTCTTCGGGGTTAATTGTTTTTTGACCGTTGGGTTTATTAATGTCTGAAGCTACTTTAGCAATAAACTTATTAATAGATATCCCTGCGGAAGCTCTCAAGTTTAATTCATTAAAAATGCGATCTCTAATTTCTTGGGCAATTAAACTTGCTGATAGATTTCCTTTTTTATTTTCAGTAACATCTAAATAAGCTTCGTCTAATGAGAGCGGTTCCACTAAATCTGTATAGTCATTAAAAATTTGCCTGATTTTTACTGAAATTTCTTTGTATCTAGAAAATCTTGGTTTTACAAAGATTAGATTGGGGCATTTCTTTTTTGCTAAAACACCACTCATCGCAGATCTTACGCCAAACTTTCTAGCCTCATAACTTGCTGCTGCAACAACACCTCTTTCACTACTACCGCCAACTGCAACTGGTTTTCCTATTAACTCTTTATTGTCTAGTTGCTCAACTGATGCATAAAAAGCATCCATATCTACATGAATTATTTTTCTTAGTTTCGGTTTAGTTTCCACATAATAAAGTTACAAAAAATTGATTTTCTGAAGCAGAAAATAATGTAACTAAACAATAAACGATGCCTTTAAAATAAAAAAAGCGCCACATATGGCGCTTTTAATACTTTTAAAATTTAAATGCTAAACGATACCCTGAGCTAGCATAGCATCTGCAACTTTTACAAAACCAGCAATGTTTGCTCCTTTTATATAATCAACGGTTCCGTCTTCGTTTTTACCATAAACAACACACGATTCATGAATGTCTTTCATAATCTGCTTTAATTTTTCATCTACCTCTTCTCTAGTCCAACTTAAACGTAAAGAGTTTTGACTCATCTCTAAACCAGATGTTGCCACACCTCCAGCATTTGAAGCTTTTCCGGGAGCAAATAATATTTTTGCTTTTTGAAATTCATAAATTGCTTCTGGTGTAGAAGGCATATTTGCTCCTTCTGCCACACAAATACATCCATTATCTACTAATTGTTTTGCATGTTCTCCATTTAATTCATTCTGTGTTGCACAGGGTAAAGCAACATCACATGATACGGCCCATGGTGTTTCTCCTTTAAAAAACTTAGCATTGGGATACGCTTTTACATACTCGCTAATCCTTCCTCTTTTCACATTTTTTAAATCCATTACATATGCTAATTTATCTGAGTCTATTCCTTCTGTATCTAAAATATACCCTGATGAATCAGAAAGAGTTACCACTTTTGCTCCTAGCTGAGTTGCTTTCTCAGTAGCGTATTGGGCAACATTTCCAGAACCTGAAACTACCACTGTTTTTCCTTTAAAAGAATCTCCTTTTGTTTGCAGCATATTTTCTGCAAAATATACATCTCCATATCCTGTAGCTTCTGGTCTAATCATAGAACCTCCCCAAGAAGCACCTTTACCCGTTAAAACACCAGTAAAAGAGTTCTTAAGTTTTTTATACATTCCAAACATAAATCCAATTTCTCTCCCACCAACTCCGATATCTCCTGCAGGAACATCTGTGTTATGACCTATATGTCTAAAAAGCTCACTCATAAAAGCGTGGCAAAATCGCATAATTTCATTATCAGATTTACCTTTAGGATCAAAGTCTGAACCTCCTTTTCCTCCACCCATTGGCAGTGTTGTTAATGAGTTTTTGAATACTTGTTCGAAGGCTAAAAACTTTAAAATACTTGCATTAACTGTTGGGTGAAATCTAAGCCCACCTTTGTAGGGTCCTATAGCTGAATTCATTTGAACTCGATACCCTCTATTGACTTGAATCTCTCCTGAATCATCTACCCATGAAACCCTAAAAGATATTAATCTTTCTGGCTCTACCATTCTAAGTAAGATGTTTTTCCCGTGATAGATATCGTTCTTAACTATATAAGGGATAACTGTTTCTGCAACTTCTTGAACTGCTTGTAAAAATTCTGGTTCATGATGGTTTCTCAGCTTCACCAAGTCCATAAAAGCATTAATTTTTGCCTGCATATTTTTGTTTTTGATTTGTTTTAACTGTTCAATTTTGCGACAAAGATATATATTTTAAGACATCTTAATCATAGTTTTTTAGTTTTGTTTTTATCTGTAACATCAGTATTCAATCGATTTCGTGTTGATTTTTGTTTTCGACAGGAAAATGAAACACTTTCTTTATAAAAAATGTAAATTTGTACAATATTTATCTGATAATAAAATATGTTAGACAAGGTTAAAGAACTTATTGAAGAAGTTCATTTATTTAATACAACTTCAAAAACAGACATAGAGGCTTTTAGAATTAAATATCTAGGAAGTAAAGGGCTGTTAAAAGGGTTGTTTTCTGAATTTAAAAATGTTGATGCTGAATTGCGGAAAGAATTTGGACAAGCTTTAAATAATCTTAAAAAAGCTGCGGAAGATAAAGTTGTTTTTTTAAATAACACCCTGGAAGATTCTAATGGTGTAAAAAGTTTTTATGGAGACTTAACTAGGCCTTCTGAGCCAATACAATTAGGCTCAAGGCACCCAATCTCTTTGGTAAAAAACCAAATCATTGAGGTTTTTAATAGAATCGGTTTCACAGCTTCAGAGGGTCCAGAGATAGAGGACGATTGGCATAACTTTACAGCACTTAACCTTCCTGAATATCATCCCGCAAGAGATATGCAGGATACTTTTTTTATTGACAAAAACCCTGACACTTTATTAAGAACACACACATCATCTGTTCAGGTTCGTTATATGGAAAATAACAAACCTCCAATAAGAACAATTTCTCCCGGAAGAGTGTTTAGAAATGAAGACATTTCTGCAAGAGCACATTGTATATTCCATCAAGTAGAGGGCTTATATATAGATACAGATGTTTCTTTTGCTGATTTAAAGCAGACATTATTATACTTTACTAAAGAAATGTTTGGAAAATCTAAAATTCGTTTACGTCCATCTTATTTTCCATTTACAGAACCTAGCGCAGAAGTTGACATTTACTGGGGGCTAGAAACTGAAACAGATTATAAAATTACAAAAGGTACTGGTTGGTTAGAAATTATGGGTTGTGGAATGGTAGACCCTAATGTGCTTAAAAATTGTAATATAGATCCATCTATTTACAGTGGATATGCTTTTGGAATGGGGATAGAAAGAATTGCTATGTTACTATATCAGATTCCAGATATTAGAATGTTTTATGAAAATGATGTTCGTTTTCTTGAGCAATTTAAATCTGTACTTTAATTCATTTTTTGTCATACAATTCATAAAGTCAGCTCGATAACCCCAATTAATTCTATGAAAAAAGACATTATAATTCCTGAAATTTCTGGTGTTGAGATGGCGATTGTGTATGAACACAACAGTGTTTATAATACAAACGATTGGCATGTTTATCTTGTAAATAATAACGTTACTCGTCTAGAAATGGTGGTAATCGTTTCTAAAGGGTTTGGTGATAAAAAAATAAGCTCAGTCATGCGTAAAAAAATTGATGTTTTAGACGCACATTCATTTGCTAAAGTTGAGTGGATACAGCCTGATTTATTTAAGCTTACGAATCAATTTCAAGTAACTTTTTTTGTTAAAGATTGTTTATATGACAAAACGTTTACTTTCAAAGAAAATACAATAAAAGAAGGGGCTTTAAGAATGATTCCTGAACTTAAAAAGAGAGGAATCTTCGCTAAACAAGAGTAAAACTTACCTTCTTGGTTAATAATTGACAAAAAAATAATATATTTAGTTGAACCTTATTTAATTGTTCTCCTCCTCGGAAGGTGCTTTTAAACTATCTCAATTGGAAGACATTATGAACCGTTTTTCTTTTTTTAACAGAGAGAATACCATAAATGAATTAAAATCAAGTGAGTTTGATTTGTTGGTTGTTGGAGGTGGTATCACGGGTGCGGGTATTGCTTTAGATGCTGCCTCTAGAGGAATGAAAGTGGCACTTGTAGAAAAAAACGATTTTGCTTCTGGAACTAGTAGTAAGTCTACAAAATTAATTCACGGAGGATTAAGATACTTAAAACAATTTGATTTTTGGTTGGTTAAAGAAGTGGGTATGGAGCGTGCAATTGTGCATAAATTAGCACCACACCTTGTTGTCCCTGAAAAAATGATATTACCTCTTGTTGATGGAGGAACTTACGGCTCTTGGTTAACATCTGTTGGCTTAAAAGTATACGATGTTTTAGCTGCTGTTGAGGGCGAAGACAAGCGTAAAATGCTAGATCAAAAAGAAGCTTTAATAAAAGAGCCTCTTCTTCCTAAAGACATTTTAAAAGGTGCAGGTTACTATGCAGAATATCGAACAGATGATGCCCGTCTTACGTTAGAGCTTATTAAAACAGCTTTAAATTATGATGCAAAACCTATTAACTATTCAGAAGTTTTAGAATTCATATACGAAGAGAAAAGAATTGTTGGCGCAACAATAAAAGATGTCTTGGCCAATACAATTTTTAATATTAAATCAAAATATGTTATTAATGCTACCGGCCCATGGGTAGACAGTTTGCGTTTAAAAAATCAAATAAACACCAACAAAAAACTACGATTGTCTAAAGGGGTTCACCTAGTGGTCAATTTCGATAAACTACCCGTAAAGCAATCGGTATATTTTGATATTCCTGATGGGCGAATGATGTTTGCAATACCTAGAGGTAAAAGCACATACTTTGGAACAACAGATACAAATTATCAGGGTAATAAAGATGAAGTTAAAACAGATTTGGTAGACGCCATGTATCTTATCGCTGCAGTGAATAATATGTTTCCTGATGTATCGATCTCTATTGATGATATAAAATCTTCTTGGGCAGGTCTTCGGCCTCTAATTCATGAAGAGGGTAAACCCGCTTCTGAATTGTCAAGAAAGGATGAAATCTTTGTAGCTAAGTCTGAATTAATTTCTATTGCTGGTGGTAAGCTAACGGGGTATCGTAAAATGGCAGAACGAATAGTTGACTTAGTTGCCAAAAAACACCTTAGACGATTCTCTAGGGAGTTTAAAAAAACACAAACAGAACACATCGTGCTTTCTGGTGGTAAATTTGAAAATTTTGATGATGTAAAACGTTATATTAACCTAATTAATAAGAGAATTTTTAAGGATAATTTTAGTGAAAAAGACGCCCAGTATCTTGTCTATAACTATGGAAAGCAAACTGATGTCATTCTCAAAAAATACAATGAATTAAAGAAAGGAACACCACAAGAAAAAATGATAAAAGCAGAAGTTTGGTACACAATTCATTATGAAATGACCTGTTCTCTTACAGACTTTTTTATACGAAGAACCGGAAGAGCATACTTTAATATAGAAAGTGTTTATAAGAACCTAACTCTTGTTTTAGATGAATTTGCTAAACATCTTTCTTGGAAAAAAGAGATCCTTAATAAAAAGAAAGAAGAGCTAAACAAGGCACTGGAATTCATTACTTCTTTTAATTAATTTACTCGCTTTCTTCATGTTCTTCTAAATCTTTAGTAAGATCGAGGTTTCTTAGAGTTGGGTTTAAAATCCCGGTTGTTACTACTGTTAGTAATGTCATGCTTCCGCCAAAAACAACAGCGGTAACTGTTCCCATTAATTTTGCTGTTAGCCCACTTTCAAAAGCTCCAAGCTCGTTAGATGATCCAACAAACATTGAGTTCACAGAAGAAACTCTTCCTCGCATTTCATCTGGGGTTTTAAGTTGAAGAATCGTTTGTCTTATCACCATAGAAACACCATCTGTTACACCGCTAAAAAACAAGGCAACAACGGAGATCCAAAATACAGAAGAAACTCCAAAAACAATGATGCAAACACCAAAACCAAAAATTGCAACTAATAGTTTTTTGCCTGCAGCTTTACTAATTGGAATATAAGCTGTTACTAACATGGTTAAAAATGAGCCAACAGATGGTGCTGCTACTAAGATTCCAAATCCTTGTGGCCCTACTTTCAAAATATCTTCAGCAAAAACAGCTAATAAGGCTATTGCTCCTCCAAATAAAACAGAAAACATGTCTAAAGTTAACGCACCTAAGATTGCTTTTGTCTTAAATACAAAATGAACACCTTCTTTTAAACTTTGAAAAATTGGTTCTCCAATCTTTGGATTCAAGACGGGTTTTCTTTTTATTTTAAACAATACAAAAAAAGAAAAAGTAACTAAGAAAAAAATAATGCTGAGAGACCAATGAACACCAATCCAATTAATGGAAAAACCGGCAAAAGAGACTCCTAAAACACGTGCCATCTGCCACAAAGAACTGTTCCATGTTGCTGCGTTTGGATATATTTTTTTAGGAACTATTAAGGCTACTAGAGAAAAAATAATGGGGCCAAAAAAAGCGCGCAAAAAACCACCAAAAAAAACAAATGCATATATAATGTATAAAATTATCTCTGTAGAAAGCGTGTTGCTTATTGCGTCTGATGTAATCCAAAAAAGGCCAAAACTTATTAAAGAAAAAGCAGCAATACATAATGCCAATAAATTCCTTTTTTCTTTTTGATCTACAATATGACCTGCAAATAAGGCAGTTGATAAAGCGGGAATTATTTCCATTAAGCCAATAAGCCCAAGATATATAGGATCTCCTGTGAGTTCATAAACCTTCCACTCAATTACTATAAACTGCATAGACCATCCGAAAACTAAAGCAAAACGAACTAATAAAAAAACTGTAAACTCTTTTATTCTTAAAGCGGCATAGGGATCGTTTTTTCTTTTTTGGACCATATAAAGTGAATTCGATATAAATGTAAATAAAAATGAGGCTACTATGTAGCCTCATTTTAACGTTTATAAAAACATTTGTCTTTTAAAAGAGTTACTTCGAAAAAATAATTCTCTTCGTTGTACTTTTGTTTCCTTGTGACACATTTAATACATATATACCGCTGGCTAGTTTTCCTGTAGCTATTGGTTCATCGAATAACGATTGATTACTTGTGTGATTAGAGCGATAAACTCTTCTACCTTGTAAATCAAATAATTCTATTTTTACGTTATCGTTTGATGTTGTCTCAAAACGAACATTGATTATACCATTCGAAGGGTTTGGATATATAGACACATTAGATAAAGAGTAAGAATTTGTACTTAATGTGGTTGCTTCTATACTAACCTCTTGATTTGGTAACCAACCATTTAATGAGTTGGTGATATCTACCTTAAATGAATCAGAAAATAATATGGTTTGCGTGTTTGAATATGCAATAACCCCTGCATCTACATCAGCTTGCGTAAAAGTTCCACCAATAGATAAATCTGTGCCATTTTTAGTAATTACACCCATAGTTGGCACCATAACAATAGTATAAACTTGCTGAGAAGCCGTCTCTGAGGCTGTGGTTGCTGACATGTCAGAGGTTGTAAACACAGTGCTTTGGTTTGCGCTAACTGATACGGGATTAGATGAAAACTCTGGAAGAGATGAATTTGCTTCAGCTATACAAACCGTTATGGTTGCTCCATCTAAACTTCCTGTTGTAAATGTTCCTCCATTCTGGAAAGTTTCATCATTTGCAATTAACAACCAAGTACCTAAGGCACTTTTTCCTGCAGAATTAGCTAAACTTTGTGCGGGTTTTATGTTTCCTGAAATTGCAGGGTCTGCTGTTCCGCACACCAAATCTTCACCGTTGTCATCAAATACAGCACCTGTAACATTGGCAACTTGATCGCATACGTTTTCTAAAAGAACCGTTGTGTTAGCCCCTAAAGCTTCTGGTTCTTGAATTAGCACTTCTAGCTCTCCAATAGCAACGTGAGAAATATCTACATTAACTTTTAATCTACTTATTGTTAGATTATCTGTAATTTCTATTGGTAATGAAGCTGAAACAGAACCCCCACCACCTAAACGATCGTTATCAAAGTCTGTTGCAGTATATGTATTTGTACAATCTTCTGACCCAGCTGTTTGAAAACTATAAATTACAGGTGAAACAGCTAAACCACATTGATTTGTTGGGTTTACTCTCCAGTAGTAAATACTATTTTCAACAAGACCTGTAGCTGTAAATTTTATATCAGTTTGAGTCGATGTTGCTATAATGTTAGTAAATGATGGATTATCAGACAATTCTATGGTATACGATTCTGCATTTATGTTTTCATTCCAAGCTAACTCAATCTCAGGGAATAAAACACCTGCTTCCTCGTTCGAGGGTGATGATAAACTCATTGGGTTATCTATAAAGTCTGGATGCACCACCCTTAACTCTACTTTTTTAGATTGTGTTTCATCACCGTTACTTGCTGTTACGCTTAATTCATACGAACCAGCGGCAACACTTTCTAAATTTGATACAGTCATAACAACGTCACCATTTTGACTTATTGAGGATGGTGAAAAAGTTGCTGTTGCTCCTGCAGGTAAATTATCAGCTGTTATCGTTGTTGTTGTAGCAATTTGTTGCGTATAATTAAAATTAAATTCTGCATCCGTTGTTGAACATTGAATAACTTCAGGATTAACACTAGATAAATTAATATCAGAAAGTGATCCTGTTACTATAAGTGAGTAGTTTTGAGAATCATTCACTAATGCTCCTTTGTGAGAAACTGTAATTATATACTCACCCGAAGCATCAGCAATCTCTATTTTTTCAAATGGATCAACTAAATTATCTCCTTGTTCATTCGTGTTTACAGAGGTTAATCTCCAAGGTAAATATTCTGTTGTTTCACCATCTATAACTTGTGAAACTCGAATATCTAAATCATTAACTAAAGCAGGAGTTGCATCATTTACGGTATTATTTTGTTCTCCAGCAACATCTGTCCATGAAATTGAAGCCACTAATGGATTTTCTCCGTCTGACTTAATATTCATGGTAAAGGTGTCTTCATTGTCTAAAGTTTTTTCTTTTATAACACTCTGAAAACCAACTTTATCAATGGTCTCTACAGCAGACTTTACATTTAATAAACCCCAACCTGTAGTAGCATCTGGTCCAATAAGTGTTTGAGATGAAGCGTTCGAGTTATCAGGTGTAATATCATCAGCCGTGTGAAGCGCTAGGCCTTTTAGTGTAGCACCTAACATAAAAGAACCATTTACATTGCTGTAGTGTTGTTGAACCAACAATAATGAACCCATTACATTTGGTCCAGACATAGAAGTTCCTGAATAATTTCCGTAGCCATTACTACTACCCACTGAAGAGATAACGCCCGATCCGTTTCCGGTAATATCTGGCTTCACTCTTAAATCATCTGTTGGGCCTTCAGAACTCCCATTATTTCTATTCATAGAAATTAAGTTTCCGTCAGCATCGATTACAGCATCTTGACCATTAGCAACAGATAAATTATTTTTAGCCGTATTCATTCCAGTTAACTTGTCAAACTGTGAATTTCCTTCTAGAGGATCTGTGTTTGATGAATTATTTCCACCATCATTTCCGGCTGAAACCACCTGAAGATAATAGGGTGCATTGTACATGATGGCATCAAACTCTTTTGCATCAAAACCGTATATACCCGCACCATTTTGAACGTTACTTAGAGGATACCCATAAGAGTGGTTAGAAAGCAACATTCCGTCTGAAGCTGCTGCTGCACCTTCAGGAATATCTTGACTCCAACGATAAGACACCCCTTTTGCTTGTGGCGCCATTCCTTTTGCTTCAGGATTAACACCTGAGGCTAAAATAGTACCTGTAACATGAGTTCCGTGGTCACTGAATTGATTTTCATCATCCCCTATAATAACTCTATCATCACCTCCAGGCCCGTCAAACTCTTGGTGTTCGGTGTATACCCAGCCACCATCCCAAACATAAGCTGTCATGTTTTGACCTTCTAGTTCTAAACCTAAACTACCTCCAATATTAAGGTGGTTAACTCTAGTTGAAATTGCTGCGTTTTGATTAAAAGTTTTGTAATAGATAGGCCTGTTATCTTCAGAAACCTTCATTAATTCATATAAAGATCCATTTTCAATATATGTTATCGCCCAACCCTTAAGAGACGCCATCTCTAAAGCTTTCTCTTTTGCCTCTACTTGAATTAACCTTGAAGATTCTTCAATGTTTTTTAATTCTTGTGTGTTGTTTGCTTTTTTAATTTCTACTATTTGTTCTTCTGTTTGAGAAAAAACAAAGTTAGCTGATAACAATAAGGAAAAAACTGCTAATTTTTTTAAGTAATTTTTTTTCATTTCTTTTAAGTTTTTTATCAATTCACTTTTAAATTATTAGTTGCTAAATGCAACTAACTAGGGGTGAGCACATTATCTTTTTTTTTGAGTAGCGAATATAACACTTTGATTCCTATTATTTTAATTTTTAACATTTCAGCTTTATTTCTTCATATCCATTAGAATAGCAAATGTTTGATTAATATCTTCCTCTTTTACAACAATTGTCATTTCATTTGTTGTTGATATTATTTCTTGAAGTGAGATATCTGCCCACGCTAATTGTTTTAAAATAAAATAATAGAAACCTGATTGCTCCAAGTTACCTTCTGGTAATTTTATCGTTATAGATGCAAGGTTTTCTACATTGTGAATTAATCTCTCATGAGTAAAAAAATCTTTAATGAAGGGCTTTAGGCGTTGGCTTATTACAATATTTGTTTCAAAAATACCTGTTGAAACAGTGATAAAAGAATCATTATTATCTGCTGCAACTGTTAAAATTTTAGCAATTTCCTTTAAAAGTGATTTTGTGTTTTTATACGTATAATCACTAAGATCTGACCGAACAATAAAATCTCCTAAAGAATGTGTAAATTTTCTGATATTCTTTCGTATTCTTAGTTCGCTTGCAGGTGAAATTCTGTTAATTGCCATCATTACTGCTCCAACTTTGACCTGTTTTTTTAACATTTTATCTACTTCAGGTAGTATAATTCTAGCTAAAGAAGAAACGTTTATTAACTTTTCATTAAGTGCCTCCTCAATAAAAGGTGTTTTTCGAATAATACTTTCAACCGATTCCTGTATTGTTTTCATAAATGTTGTATTTGCAACAAATTGTTGTATTTGCAACAAAGGTAATAAATTAAAGGTGTAATGTTACTAAGTTTCCGAAGAAGAAAATCGTGTTAATCTAAGAGCTCTGTTAACTTTGTAAAGATTGTTTTAGCGTCTTTACCTTGATAAAGAACAGCGTATACAGCGTCAATTATAGGGGTTGTTGTCCCGTTTTGTTCTTTTATTTTGTAGGCGCTTTCTGAAGCATAATAACCCTCTGCCACCATGCTCATTTCAAACATTGCAGACTTCACAGTGTAACCTTTACCAATCATGTTACCAAACATTCTATTTCTACTAAAAGTAGAATACCCTGTTACTAATAAATCCCCTAAATAAGCAGAATTATTAATGTTTCGATTCATTTGATGAACTTTACGAATAAAACGATTCATTTCACGTATGGAGTTGCTCATTAAAACAGACTGAAAGTTATCACCATAACCCAAGCCGTGTGATATACCAGCGGCTATTGCAAAAATATTTTTTAACATTGCGGCATATTCTGTGCCTATAATGTCATCTGATATTTTTGTTCTAATGTATCTACTTTTTAAAAAACTTCCTATTTGAGTTGCTTTATCCTCATCTTGACACGCTATTGTTAAGTATGAAAGTCGTTCCATAGCCACCTCTTCCGCATGGCAAGGACCTGTTATTACTCCAATATTTTTGTATGGAATATTGTGTTTTTCGTAAAAATGCTCCCCTACAATCAAACCTGATTCTGGAACGATTCCTTTAATTGCTGAAAAAATTATTTTATGCTCTAAACTCTGTGTTAACTTTTCAAGCTCTAAGGTTAAAAAAGCGGAAGGAATTGCAAAAATTAATATATCATAATTAGACACAACCTCATTAATATCGTTTGAGAGATCTAATTGAGATGGATGAAGTTCAGCAGAACTCAAATAGTTAGGGTTGTGTTTATTTAATTTAATATGTTCTGAGGCGTAGACACTTCGCATATACCAACCTACAGTTACTAAGTTTTCAGAAAGCATTTTAACAATGGCTGTTGCCCAGCTACCCCCTCCTAAAACTGCAATTTTTGGTTGATCTTTCATTATTATAAACATTTTAAAACCCAAAAGTAATAATTCTAAAATCTAATATGAAAGCTGTAGTGATTTATTATATTTGTTTATAACAATATAAAATAATGGAAGTTCACATCATAAATAAATCTAAACACGAATTGCCTTCATATGAAACCCTTCTTTCTGCAGGGATGGATATTAGAGCAAACATAAGTGAATCTATAATTTTAAACCCTTTAGAAAGAGCAATTATAAAAACAGGTTTGTTTATGTCGTTGCCTAGGGGTTTAGAGGCTCAAGTAAGACCACGAAGTGGTCTTGCTGCTAAAAAAGGAATTACTGTTTTGAATAGTCCTGGAACAATAGATGCTGATTATAGAGGTGAGGTTGGTGTTATATTAATAAACTTATCTCAGGATTGTTTTACAGTAAATAATGGTGATCGCATTGCGCAGTTAGTAATTGCAAGACATGAACAAATTAAATGGACAGAAGTAACTGTATTAGATGAAACTGACCGTGGTGAAGGAGGGTTTGGAAGTACTGGTGTTTGAAGACAAAAACCCATTAGTAAACTAACGGGTTTCTGTGAATAAAAAAATACTTTTTATAGCTATTGGTTATCTATAGCTTCTTTAATTTTTCCTTCTAATTCTTCTGCTAAATCAGGGTTGTCTTTTATTAAAGACTTAACCGCATCTCTTCCTTGACCTAATTTAGTTTCACCATAACTAAACCAAGAACCGCTTTTCTTTACAATCCCTAATTCAACACCAATATCAAGAACCTCTCCAACTTTGGAAATCCCTTCACCATACATAATATCAAATTCAGCAATTTGAAAAGGTGGTGCAACCTTATTCTTAACTACTTTAACTTTTGTTTGATTTCCAATGACTCTATCACCATCTTTTATTTGTGTTCTTCTTCTAATATCTAATCGAACAGAGGCGTAAAACTTTAAGGCATTACCTCCGGTTGTTGTTTCTGGGTTCCCAAACATTACACCTATTTTTTCACGTAATTGATTGATAAAAATAACGGTACATTTAGTTTTACTAATTGTTCCTGTTAATTTACGTAGTGCTTGAGACATTAGACGCGCATGAAGTCCCATTTTTGAGTCTCCCATCTCTCCTTCAATTTCAGACTTTGGAGTTAAAGCAGCTACTGAATCTATAACAACAATATCAATAGCTCCTGAGCGAATTAAATTATCTGCAATTTCTAACGCTTGCTCTCCGTGATCTGGCTGTGATATTATTAGATTATCAATATCTATACCAAGATTTGCGGCATAAAAACGATCAAAAGCGTGCTCAGCATCTATAAAAGCAGCAATACCTCCTGCTTTTTGTGCTTCAGCAATTGCATGAAGAGTAAGTGTAGTCTTACCTGAAGATTCCGGACCATAAATTTCTATAACCCTCCCTCTTGGATATCCTCCAACACCGAGCGCTAAATCTAAACCCAAAGAACCAGACGAAATTGCTTCTACTTCTTCTACAACACTATCTCCCATTTTCATAACAGATCCTTTTCCATAGGTTTTATCTAACTTATCTAAGGTTAACTGAAGGGCTTTAAGTTTTGCTTGTTTTTCTTTATCTGCTGCCATAAATACTGATTATTTAATTTTTAAAAAGTACGACAAGGTACAAAATTTGATTAGCAATTATAAATGAAAAAAGATTATTTTTGGATGATTTTATAGCCTCTTTTTTTATGGACATCCACCAACATTTTATTTTTCATAAACCTTACGGAACAATATCACAATTTGTAAATCCTCACAAAAGACAAAAAAAATTATTAGGAGCATTTTTTAATTTTCCTGATAAAACAATGGCAATTGGTAGACTGGATGTAAACTCTGAAGGACTTCTTTTATTAACAACTAACGGTAAGGTAAGTGAAGAAATAAGAAGTAAAAAAGTAGAAAAAGAATATTATGTTCAACTAGATGGTTGTATTACACAAGAAGATATTAATATTTTAAAAAGTGGTGTAATTATTGGATTTAAAGGGGAGAAATATACGACTAAGCCCTGTAAATCTTCTTTAATACCTGTTCCAAATTTTAAAGATAGAACACAAAAAATTAGAGATGAAAGGCATGGACCAACAAGCTGGATCTCTATTACTTTAAAAGAAGGTAAATTTAGACAAGTAAGAAAAATGACAGCAGCGGTTGGTTTTCCTACATTACGATTAATAAGAATCAGAGTAGGATCTATTCTATTAGAAAATTTAAAACTTGGTGAAGTTAAAGAAGTACCTAGTTTCTTTTAAGTTTTAAGCATTTTAATATGAGGAATACCGTCTTCTAAATATTCTTCTCCTACTCGAATAAAGCCTAATGAATTATAAAATTTAGTAAGATATGATTGTGCAGAGATAAGAATAGTGTTTTGTTGGAAATTATTTTCTATAAATTGTATAGAATTTACAACTAACTTATATCCATATTGAAATTTTCTAAATTCTTTTTTTACAACGATTCTTCCAATACTTGATTCTAAAAAATAATCACCGGGTTTAAAAATTCTTGCATACGCCACTATTTCTTTATCTAAAATACCTAAGACATGATACGCATCTAGATCTTTATTATCAAGATCTTGATATACACAATCTTGCTCTACTACAAAAACTTCAGCTCTAAGTTGTAAGATGACATACAACTCCTGGATTGATAATTCATTAAACCTTTTAATAGTAAATATCATATTTAACAAGCTGGTATTTTATTTACCCTATTTTGATGTCTTCCACCTTCAAATTCTGTTTCTAAAAAGATTTCTACCATTTTTAAAGCTTGAGGTATTGATGTATATCTTGCTGGAATACATAAAATATTAGCATTATTGTGTTGTCTAATTAATTCGACAATTTCTTTAGACCAACATAAACCTGCTCTTACTTCTTTATATTTATTTGCAGTCATTGCAACACCATTAGCACTCCCACATAATAATATACCATACTGTGCTTTTTTAGAAATAATATCTTTAGCAACAGGATGAACAAAATCAGGATAGTCAACACTATCATTAAAATCAGTACCATAATTATTAACTACTATACCTTTTGATTCTAGTAATTTAATAATCTCAAATTTGTATGCTGTAGCAGCATGATCATTCCCTATAGAAATATTCATAATAAGTTGGTTTTTATGCTTTTAATAGCAACAAAAATACAAATACATATGGTTATCAACAGGTTTAAAAAGTAATTTTATATTTAAATTAATAACTACTTATTTATTAGTTAGTTAACATCATATTTATAATTGTTAAAAAGTATAGGTAAGTTTTAAAAAATAGATTTGATTTATCCATTTTTAATTACAATACATATTCATATATCACATACACAATAAAAACTATTATTTTTTAATTACTTCTTATAAACATTATTAACCTATAATTTTTATACTTATTAACTTTTATTTAATTAAAAAAAAATGTTTATAGTTGTTTATAAGTAGTGTTAATAAATAGTATTTTTCTTTATTTTAAAAGGAAAAATATATAATAAAATGTGTATTATTTTTAATAAATAACAAATCAAAAAAAATTAAGTGTTTTCTATATTAACTATTAACAAGCTATTATAACTAACAAATGTTTTAATTTTAAATTAAAAAAAAAAGTAATTATAATATAGATTGTTAATAAAGTTATCTTCAATTAATTACAAATTGAATTGCTTCTTGAAAAATAGTTACTTTTAAAGAACCATACCCTATTATTTCACCATCTGCTTCAATAATTGATTCACAATTATTTGTAATTGTTATTTCTTTAGTTTTATAAGTAACTACTTTTTTATGATATACAATGTTTCCATTATATAATTTAGGAAGATTAAAAAGTAAATCTAGAATTGAAAAATTTTTAACAATAGTAATATCTAGTAAACCATCTATTGGATTTGGTTTTTTTGTAATTCTTAAACCTCCTCCTGAATATTTACAGATTCCAAATACAATCATTAAACATTGCTCATGAATTGTTTCTGATTTACTAGTAATACTGTATTTTTTTGTATTGTAAGAGAATAAACTATATAATCCACTCAATAAAAATGCTAAAGATCCTATCTTTTTTAAATACCTTAAGTTTTTAACAACATATCCATCATATCCTATTCCTGCTAGATTATTAAAATATTCTTTCTTTCCATTTAATAAGGTTATACATCCTATATCCTGTAAAATAGTAGTATTTTTTTTAATTATAGCAATTGATTTTTCAATAGAATTAGGAATACTATACGTTTTTATCCAATCATTACCTGTGCCTAAAGGAATTATACCAAGTTTAATTTTATATGTTTTTGTATATCTTTGTGTCATTATTCCGTTTACAACATGATGTAAAGTACCATCACCCCCAACAGAAATAATATTTCTATATCCTTTTTTTAGTGCTTCTTTAATAAGTATTATTTCATGCTTTTTATATTGAGTAAAAGCAAAAGAATATTGAATATTATTAAATTTTAGTAAATATTTAATTTTAATCCATGATTTTTTAAAATTCTTATTTCCAGCGAAAGGGTTCACAATTAAAAACCATTTATGTATTCCAATAGGATGATTTAAATTATACATAAAAATTAAATTAGTTAACTATTAAAATGATAAAAATTAAGTATTTTACTAAATATAATAAAATAAAGAAAGTAGTATGAGTAGAAAGAAAAAAATCTACAAGAAGAAAGGTAGTGTTATTAAAAATTTAACAAGAGATATTTTTAAAATCTTTAATAATGATAACTCTAAACATTATAATTATAAACAAATTGCTAGCAAATTAGGCATCACAAATTCAGATGGAAAAACCCAAATACTTAAAAAGTTAGCAGAATTAAAAGAAACAAAAAAAATAAAGGAAGTTGATAGAGGAAAATATCAAATTATTATCGATAAAAAATATCACATTGGTACTTTAGATATTACTTCAAATGGTAATGGATATTTTATATCAGATGATTTTGAAAAAGATATTTTTATTCCTTCTAATAATTTAGGAAAAGGCTTACAGAATGATACAGTAAAAGCTTATGTATATAAAAGAAATCGTAGCAATAAACTAGAGGCAGACATCATAGAAATTATAGAAAGAGATAAAACTACTTTTGTAGGTGTACTTCAAATGAGTAAAAACTTTGGTTTTGTATTATGTGATAATCAAAAAATGTATGCAGATATTTTTATTTCTAAAGCAAGAGTAAATGGTGCTGAACACGGAGATAAAGTTCAAGTAAATATAACCGATTGGCCAGAAAACTCAAAAAATCCTTTTGGTAAAATAACACAAGTTTTAGGTAAGCCAGGAGATCATAATACTGAAATACATTCTATTTTATTAGAATATGGTTTACCTTATAAATTTGATCAAGAAGTTGAAAAAGATGCAGGTAGTTTGTCATTAGAAATTACAAAAGAAGAGATTTCTAAAAGAAGAGATATGCGGGCGGATTTAACCTTTACAATTGATCCTAAAGATGCTAAAGATTTTGATGATGCTTTATCTTTCACGAAGTTAGAAAACGGAAATTATGAAATAGGTATTCATATTGCTGATGTTTCTCATTATGTTCAACCAAATACTATTTTAGATAAAGAAGCATATAATAGAGCAACATCTGTATATTTAGTAGATAGAGTTGTTCCTATGTTACCTGAAATCTTATCTAATGGTGCATGTTCTTTGAGACCTAATGAAGAAAAACTAACTTTTTCAGCTGTTTTTGAGATTAATGAAAATGCTCAGATTTTAAATGAATGGTTTGGAAGAACGGTTACTTATTCTGATAAACGATTTGCTTATGAAGAAGCACAGGTTATTATAGAAACAGAGAAAAATTTTATACCTGACAATACTTCTATAACAAATGAATCTTATTATGTTCCTGATACTATAGTTGAAGCTACACTAAAGTTGAATGCATTAGCAAAAATTCTTAGAAAGAAAAGGATGAAAGAAGGGGCAATATCTTTTGATAGAGTTGAGGTTAAGTTTAATTTAGATGAGAATGCAAATCCAACAGGTGTATTTTTTAAAGAATCAAAAGACGCTAATAAGTTAATAGAAGAGTTTATGCTATTAGCAAATAGAAAAGTTGCTGAATTTATAGGTAAAGAAAAAAGTAAACCAACCAATAAAACTTTTATATATAGAGTTCATGATGAGCCAGACATAGAAAAACTAGCAGCTTTACAAAATATAGTTTATAATTTTGGTTATAAGATGAACACACTTACTAGAGAGAGTACAACAGAAAGTTTAAATAAATTATTAAATGATGTTCATGGTAAGCCAGAGTCTAATATGATAGAAACCTTAGCAATTAGAACAATGAGTAAAGCTGTTTATACAACCAATAATATTGGTCATTATGGATTAGCTTTTGATTATTATTCTCATTTTACATCTCCAATTCGTCGTTATCCAGATGTTATGACACATCGTTTATTACAGTATTATTTAGAGGGAGGTAAATCTCCAAATCAAGATGATTATGAAACTAAATGTAAACACTCATCTAAACAAGAGGAATTAGCATCTAAAGCTGAAAGACAGTCTATAAAGTATATGCAAGTAAAATATATGCAAGATCATAAAGATGAAGAATTTTCTGGAGTTATATCAGGTGTTACAGAATGGGGAATTTATGTTGAAATTACTTCAAATAAATGTGAAGGTATGGTAAGAATAAGAGATATAAAAAGTGATTATTATATTTTCGATGAAAAACAATTTGCTATTATTGGTCAATCTACTAAGCACGTCTATCAGTTAGGAGATTTTGTTACGGTAAAAGTTAAACATACAGATTTAGAAAGAAAACATTTAGATTTTACTCTTATAGAGCAATAGAATTATTTTTTTTTAGTTATTTAATTAAGTAAAATTTTTAAAAATTGTAATAATTTATATCTTGTAGCTAAAAAATGAAAAATAGTATAATTACATTTCTTTTAATTACGAGCATTTCTTCGTTTTCTCAAAAAATCATCACAAAAAAAATAGAAGATTTTTATAAAATTAAAGTTTACAATGGAATACGCCTTGAATTACTTCAATCTAATGAAAGTAAATTAGAAATTTCAGGAGACAAAGCAGATAAAATTAAAATTAAGAATACAGAGGGTATCTTAAGAATTAGTTTGCGTTTTCCTGAGTTACTAGCGGGCGATAAAGTTAATGTTAAGTTGTTTTACAATAAAGACATTCAAACTATAGATGGAAATGAGGGTTCAAAAATAATAGGAAAAGCAATTAATCAAACACATTTAGAGGTAAAGGCTCAAGAAGGAGCCTCTATAAAGTTAGATATTAAAACAAAACACTTAAAAGTTAAATCAGTAACGGGTGGTGTTATAGATCTTACGGGTACATCAAAAAATCAAGATATTGAACTTGATTTATATGGGGTATATCATGGATACAATCTTTTTACTTCAAACAGTAGTACAGTAAAAGCGGGAACAGGTTCAAAAGCAGAGGTCTATGCTGGTGAAACCTTATTCGCGAAAGTTAGCTTCGGTGGCTCAATTCTATATAAAGGAAAGCCAGAAGTTATCAAAAATAAAAAGATGGCAGGAGGAATTATAAAACAAATGAATTAATTCATTGAAACGTTTTTGTATATTTGTATATCAAAATTTAAATAAATGACTTTAAATATTTTTTTATTAGGAATGCCAAGCCCTCTTTCTATGGCTCTTATTGTTGGGGCATTATTACTTTTATTTGGAGGAAAAAAAATACCTGAATTAATGAAAGGTATTGGTGGCGGTATTAAAGAGTTTAAGAAAGCTTCAAAGGACGATAAAAAGAACGAAGAAAAAATAGAAGAAAAGAAATAAAATATAAAAAAAACCTAAGTTATTTACTTAGGTTTTTTTTATAGCTTTACTGCAGTTCCAGAAGCAGTTACCATTAACATTCCTCCTCTATTACCAACAGTTTCGTAATCTAAATCAATACCTATAACAGCATCTGCATTTAACTTCTCGGCATTTTCTGTCATCTCTTTTAAAGCAGTGTTTTTTGCCTCTCTAAGAACTTTTTCATAAGAACTTGATCGCCCTCCAACAATATCTCTTATACTTGCAAACACATCTTTAACAATATTAGCACCTATAATTGTTTCACCAGTAACAATTCCTAAATAGTCTTTTACAGGTTTACCATCAACATTGTTTGTTGTAGATAATATCATTTATTTATCTAATTTTTTCTTATTGTTTTTCATTGCTTCACCAATTTGATTACTCGCTGTAAAACTAGCAACCATATCATTTAACATTTGACTTCCTGCTTGAGGAGAGTTGGGTAGAAGTATTAAGTTACTATTAGTTTCTTGACCAATAGATTGAAGCGTATCATAATGTTGTGTTACTACAATTAAAGCTGAGGCTTCTTGTGAGTTGATTCCTACTTTATTTAGTACCTCAACAGACTCTTCTAACCCTCTAGCGATCTCTCTTCTCTGGTCTGCTATACCTTGCCCTTGAAGTCTTTTACTTTCTGCTTCTGCCTTTGCTTTTTCAACAATTAAAATACGAGCAGCATCTCCTTCATATTGTGCTGCTGTTTTTTCTCTGTCTGCAGCATTAATTCTATTCATAGCCGCTTTAACTTGTGCATCAGGGTCTATATCTGTTACTAGTGTTTTTATAATATCGTATCCGTACTCAACCATTGCATCATTTAGCTCTGCCTTTACAGCAATAGCTACGTCGTCTTTTTTTACAAATACATCGTCTAATTTCATTTTAGGAACTTCAGCTCTAACCACATCAAAAACGTAAGATGTTATTTGATCATGAGGATAATCTAACTTATAGAAAGCATCACTTACTTTGTCTTTAATCACCTTAAATTGAACAGAAACTTTAAGTTTCACAAAAACATTATCAAGTGTTTTTGTTTCAATAATAACATCAAGTTGTTGAATTTTTAAACTTAATCTTCCTGAAATTCTTTGAACAATAGGAATTTTTACTTGTAAACCAGACTGTTTAACACTACTAAAGCGACCAAAAGTCTCAATAATAGCAGCAGTTTGTTGTTTTACAATAAAGAAAGCTCCATAAATTAGAATAAAAATTAATCCTAAAACAATTGGTAGAAATAAGTTCATAATTTTTTTTTAATAGTTAATAAAATAAATAAACACTGAGTTTAGTTTGTAATAATATGACGTAAAAACCTGTAAAATGTTACAACAGTTTACTTTCTCTTAAGGTTTTCCTTATACTTTACCCACTTTTTTTGTTGTTTTTCTGATAAGAATTCTTTTAAATCAAGATCTAATTTTTTCTCTTTATCCTCAATAACCTTTATAATAGGTTTGAAAGACTCTGTAACTTCTTTATTCGCTTTTTGAAGCGCGCTGTAATCTCTACTTTTAATCGTTTCTTTTTGAGCAGCCTCCATTTTAGATTTTCCCTCAGAAAATAAAAACGTATTGATTCTTTTAATTTGCTTTAATTCCTTGTTAAATAAATTAAAAATAGAAGTTATTTTTATAAACGCGTCAGATGATTTTTTAACGCCTATTTTTTTACTCACTTTTTCTGTATTGTAAAAAACTAAACCAACAGCTTTTTCAACATCAATTTCAGGAACTCTTGACTGTTGCGCAGCCCTTGGTTGTCTTGGCTGCATGCTTTGCCTTCTATTGTATTGAGACCCGTAACGAGACCCGTATTGAGCTTCAGCAGTGATTGAAAATAATAGAACTACAATTAAAAGTGTTTTTTTGATCATGATAGTTTTTTTATAATTGTTTTCATGCGTAAAATAGCCTCCTCTTTACCAATCATATGAATGATATCAAATAAATGAGGTCCTTTCATTTCACCAACAATAGCCAACCTAAGAGGTTGCATAACTTTACCGAACCCAATTTCTTTTGAAGAAATCCATTTTTTTGTTCTCTTTTCAACAGCTTCTGAGGAGAAATCATCTATTGACTTAAGGATTATTATTAATTCATTTATTAAGGCGCTAGTACCCTCTTTCCATTGCTTTTTCACTGCTTTTTCGTTATACTCTTCAGGGCGTTCAAAGAAATAACTACTTAACCCCCAAAAATCTTTTACAAACACAGCTCTTTCTTTTATTAACGAAACTACACTTTTTATGTAATCTATTGATGGTAAACGTTGTATGTTTTTGGTTTTTAGCACGGTTAGGTATAATTCCGCCAATTGTTTATCCGTCTTTTTTTGGAGATATTGTTGATTAAACCATTTTGTTTTATCTAGGCTAAATTTTGCACCTGACTTACTTACTCTTGAAAGATCGAAAGAAGAAATTAAGCCCTCTAGGGTAAAAAGCTCTTGTTCTGTTCCGGGATTCCATCCTAATAATGAAAGCATGTTTATCAAAGCATCAGGAAAATAACCACTTTCTCTGTAACCAGTAGAAACTTCCCCTGTTTCTTTGTTTGTATATTCTAAAGGAAACACAGGAAAGCCTAATTTATCTCCATCTCTTTTACTAAGTTTTCCTTTACCTTCAGGTTTTAATATAAGTGGAAGATGGGCAAACTTTGGTGTTTCCCAGCCAAAAGCATTATATAACAAAACATGTAATGGCATTGATGGCAACCATTCTTCACCACGAATTACATGACTAATTTTCATAAGGTGATCATCCACAATATTTGCCAAATGGTACGTTGGCATCCCATCTGATTTAAAAAGAACCTTATCGTCAAGCGTATTTGAGTCTATAGTAATAACGCCTCTAATTTCATCATTTAACACTAATGTTTCATCTTGAGGGGATTTGAAACGAATTACATAATTGCTACCCTCTTCTATCTTTTTTTTAGTTTCTTCTTTTGTTAAAACCAAAGAGTTTTTTAATCTACCCTTCTCCCTATTGTGCCAGTTATAAATAAAAGTTTTACCAGCGGCTTCGTGTTGTTTTCTGTGAGTGTTTAATTCTTCAGAGGTGTCAAAAGCATAATATGCTTTCTCTTTTTCAATTAAAATATCTACATATTGTTTGTATAATTCTTTTCTTTCAGATTGTCTGTAGGGTCCAAACTTTTCATTTTTACCAGGACCTTCGTCAAAAGGAATATTACACCAGTCCAAGGCATTGGTTATATATTCTTCAGCATTGCTAACATATCTAGATTGGTCAGTATCTTCTATTCTTAAAATAAAAACACCATTGTTTCTTTTCGCAAATAAATAATTATATAGAGCGGTTCTTAGCCCACCAATATGGAGAGGGCCTGTTGGACTTGGGGCAAAACGAACACGAATATTAGACTTCATTAACATATATATTTAAAGCACAAATATACCTTACTAATATTAGATAAAAAAAGCAAAATGTTTTAGACTTGGGTTAAAAAAATCTTTAACATAAAATACTTCTACAGCTCTTTTTATTATCTTATTTTTATGTATTGATGAACGCTTTTTTAAACATTGAACAAAAACTATCTTTTTTCTATAAAAAGTACTATACAAATGAACTTATTAAAGGGGGTATTTTGTTTAGTTTATTTGGTGTTTTATACCTTATCTTAACGTTGTGTATAGAGTATTTTTTATGGTTAAAACCAAACTATAGAATTCTTTTACTATCGATATTTATAGCGATTGAGTTTTTTCTTTTTTTTAAATTTATCATTATTCCAATCACCCATTTAATAAAGTTAAAAAAAGGCATCAATGAGATAGAATCTTCAAAGATTATTGGCGCCTATTTTCCTGAGGTCCAAGATAAATTATTAAATATATTACAATTAAAAAACGAACAAAAAGAATCAGATCTTATTCTTGCTAGTATTCAACAAAAATCAATAGATCTTCAACCTATCAAGTTCTCTAACGCAATAAATTTTAAGGAAAATTTTATTTATTTAAAGTATTTACTATTTCCAATACTGCTCTGGTTTATATTCTTTTTAACCGGAATTGATACGGGCCTGTATAATAGTTTACAACGAGTTGCCAACCCAAAAATCGTATATACTCCTCCGGCCTTATTTTCATTTCATATGGAAACAAAAAATTTGACTGTAATTGAGGGAAGCTCACATACTGTTTCTATTTCTACTAAAGGAGGGTTTATTCCTAAAGAAGTTAAAATTATTTATGGAGAAGAAACCTATTTTATGCAGGAAACCACAAAAGGTGTGTTTTCTTTCACGTTTACAAACGTAACAACACCTCTTTTCTTTCAGTGTTATTCAGAAAATATTTTTTCAAAAACATATGCTTTAAATCTTATAAAAACACCCTTAATTCAAAACTTAGATATTGATCTAGATTATCCGACCTACACGAAAAAAAAGGACGAAAAGATTATAAACACAGGAAATCTTATTGTCCCTGTTGGTACAAAAATAAAATGGAATGTTAATACATATGAATCAGATAGTGTTGCTTTTACAGAAAATAAACAACGAGATTATTTTACAAGAATCTCAAAAAACAAATTCAAGTATAAAAAGGTGGCGGTTAATAATTTCGATTATCAAATAAGTGCTTCAAATAAGGAATTGCAGGATTTTGAAAAGATTTTGTATCGTTTAAAGGTTGTTAAAGACGAGTATCCGTCCATAATTACCCAATCCAATATTGATAGCGTGAGTGATGAAAACGCTCAGTTTGCAGGTCAGATTTCTGATGATTATGGAATTAAATTATTAGAAATTATTTATTATCCGCAGGATTTCCCCGCTCAAAAAAGCAGTATTTCATTGGGGGTTACTAATGCAACCACTCAAACCTTTTATTATCGATTCTCGGAAGAAACTAATTTTAAAAAAGGAGTTGATTACGAGCTCTTTTTTCAAGTCACAGATAATGACGCTATTAATGGAAATAAAACAACAAAAAGCAATACCTATAGTTATCGGCAAAAAACAAAAGAAGAGTATGCTCAAGACCAATTAGACGGGCAAAAAGAAACAATTAATAATTTAGAAACTACCATCCAAAATCAAACCCAACAAAGTCAAACGTTTTTAAAAATTCAAGAAGAAATTAAAAAGAAAAAAGCGTTTAATTGGAGTGATAAGAAAAAAGTTGACGAGTTTATTCGTATGCAGAAGCAACATCAACAAATGATGGAAAGACAAACAGAAAAACTACAGCAGTCTTTAGAGCAGAACAAAGGAGATAAGCAAGCGTTTAAGAATAAAAAGCAACAGCTTCAAAAACGAATAGAAGAGCTTTTAGCACTAAATAAAGAAAAAAAATTATTGGATGAACTTCAAAAAATAGCAGAAAAACTTGATAAAGAAGCATTGATTAAAAAAACGAAAGCGCTAGCCGAAAAAAACAAACAGCAAGAAAGAAGTTTAGAGAGAATATTAGAATTAACCAAGCGTTTTTATGTTGAAGAAAAAACACTTCAAATAGCAAATAAATTAAAAACATTATCTAAAAGGCAAGACACCATTAACAATAAAGATGCTAAGGTGTTAAATGAACAGCAAAAAATTGCCGAAAAATTTGATAATATCTCTAAAGAACTAAAAAATTTAACGAATGATAATAAACAGTTAAAAAGCCCCCTAGAATTACCCACAATGTCTGAGGAAATAGAGGAGGTAAAAGCGTCTTTGATGAAAGCTAAGGAAAAGTTAAGTAATAATAAAAAACAAGATGCAAAGAAGCTTCAAAAGAAAGCATCAAAACAAATGCAACAGATGAGTCTGCTTATGCAAAAGACAATAGCGGATTTTCAACAAAACTCTATAGATGAAAATATAGATGATTTAAGAAAGATATTAGAAAACCTTATTACCTTTTCATTTAAACAAGAAGACTTACTTGTTAAGTTTAATGAGATCTCTGTTGCTCATCCTGATTTTGGAAATGAACTTAAAAACCAAAACGAATTAAAAACTTATTTTGAACACATTGACGACAGTTTGTTTGTGTTGTCTATGAGAGTTCCTCAATTAACAGCAAAAATCCAAACAGAGTTATCGAACGCTCATTTTAACCTAGATGAATCATTAGGAAATTTATCAGAAAATAAATTTGACCTTGCAGGCTCTAACCAACAGTACGTAATGACATCGGCTAATAATTTAGCAGATTTATTAAGCAGTCTCTTAAACGACATGCAAAACAACATGGGCTCCTCGGGTAAAAAAGGAAAAGGAAGCTCATTTAGTTTACCTACATTAATTGAAAAGCAGAAAGGGCTTTCGGAACAATTAAAAGAAGGGTTAAAAAGAAAGAATGCATCTCAAAATAATAAAAAAGGAAGTGGGGGCAAGAAAGGTGGCGGAGAAGCTGAAGAGCAATCTAGTGGAGAATTGTATAAAATTTACCAACAACAAAGCCAGTTAAAAAAACAACTTGAAGAAGTATTAAATCGGACGGGTTCAGGTGATACTAAAATTAACAAAGTTTTAAAAACCATGGAGCAGTTGGAGCGTGATATTCTTGAAAAAGGGTTTAATTTAGAAACTATTCAAAGGATGCAGCAATTAGAATATCAATTATTAAAGCTAGACACCGCTTTTTTCAAGCAAGGAAAAGATACTAAAAGAAAATCTAATACAGGCGCCTTACCTTCCAAAAGGAAACAATTAAAAGAACTACAATTCAAAAAACGGTTTTACAATCAAATTGAGATATTAAATAGACAATCATTACCTTTGCACAAGGATTTTGAAAAGAAAGTACAAAAGTATTTTTTAAAAAAAAGTAAAGCTTGATCACATTTAATTACGAAACACCTTTTAACCTTAAAGACGAGCTCAAAACCGGGTCATGGATTGAACAAATAGTTGTTTCAGAAGGGTTTGTGCTTGGAGAGATTAATTATGTTTTTTGTGACGATTTGTTTCTTAACCAGATCAACAAAGAGTTTCTAAAGCATGATTCTTTAACTGATATTATAAGTTTTGATTATTGTCTTGGTAAACAAGTTAATGGAGAGATATACATATCAACTGAACGAGTTATAGAAAACGCCCAACTATTTCATGCTTCGTTTGAAAATGAACTCAACAGGGTTATGATTCATGGTGTTTTGCATTATTTAGGTTATAAAGACAAGACAATTGAGGAAAAAAAGATAATGAGGCTTAAAGAAAATGCTTGTTTAAAAGAGTTAATGGTCTAATTATGAGTATTTTAACTAAACGTTTCACGTGGAACCACAATGAGTTTATTTAACACAACATACGATGTAATAGTAATTGGTGGAGGTCATGCAGGTAGTGAAGCTGCCGCCGCAAGCGCTAATATGGGCGCATCAACGTTGCTTATTACAATGAATCTTCAAAATATTGCTCAAATGAGTTGTAATCCAGCTATGGGTGGAATTGCAAAAGGGCAAATTATTCGTGAAATAGATGCGTTAGGAGGATATAGTGGAATTGTTACTGATAAAACCGCTATTCAGTTTAAAATGCTTAATAAATCAAAAGGTCCTGCTATGTGGAGTCCACGAGCTCAATCTGATAGAATGATGTTTGCGGAAACCTGGAGAACCATGTTAGAAAATACAAGCAACCTTGACTTTTATCAAGATTCAGTTAACGGCTTGCTTTTTGAGGGGTCCAAAATTGTTGGAGTCAAAACAGTTCTTGGTCTTCATATTAAAGCCAAGTCAGTTATTGTTACTGCAGGCACTTTTTTAAACGGCCTTATTCATATTGGTGAAAAAACTTTTGGCGGTGGAAGAGCTGGAGAAGGCTCTTCAACAGGTATAACAGAAGACCTTGTAAAAAAAGGTTTTGAATCAGGAAGAATGAAAACTGGCACTCCGCCAAGGGTAGATGGTCGGTCTTTAGATTATTCAAAAATGGAAGAGCAGCCAGGAGACGAACACACTGAAACATTCTCTTATTTAGACACTCAACCCTTAGTTAAACAGCGACCTTGTTATCTAACCCACACAAATCCAAAAGTACATGATGTGCTAAGGGGCGCTTTTGATAGGTCTCCTATGTTTAATGGCCGAATACAATCCACAGGCCCTAGATATTGCCCCTCTATAGAGGACAAAATTGATAGATTCGCCACAAAAGACAGGCATCAAGTTTTTGTAGAACCTGAAGGCTGGACAACAGTTGAAATTTATGTTAATGGCTTTTCAACCTCCATGCCTGAAGACATTCAAGATAAGGCAATTCGATTTATTCCAGGATTTGAAAATGTGAAGTTTTTTAGATATGGATATGCAATTGAATATGATTATTTCCCTCCAACACAGTTAAAACATTCATTAGAAACCAAACTTGTTGATAATCTCTTCTTTGCCGGTCAAATTAATGGTACAACTGGCTATGAAGAAGCTGCTGCACAGGGGTTAATGGCTGGCGTCAACGCTGCTCATAAGGTTCAAGGTAAAGCCCCTTTTATACTAAAAAGAAATGAAGCTTATATTGGAGTTCTAATTGATGATTTAATAACTAAAGGAACAGAGGAGCCTTACAGGATGTTTACATCAAGAGCAGAATATCGTACTCTTTTAAGACAAGATAATGCAGATATAAGATTAACCCCCCTTGGTTTCAAAATTGGGTTAGCTTCTAAGGATCGGTTAGAAAAAGTAAATTTAAAAATCCAAAAAACAGAAAAATTAATCAAGTTTCTACAACAAACTAGTGTTACTCAACACCAAATTAACCCTATTTTAACCCGTAATAAGTTATCTTTAATTAACCAATCCGTGAAACTTTATAAGATTGCTTCACGCCCACAACTTTCATTAACAGATTTCCAAGAGCTAGACGCTCTTCAAACTTTTTTTCAGGAAGAAGGTATAGATAAAACAATTCTAGAACAAGTAGAAATTCATTTAAAATACTCTGGATATATTGACAAAGAACGATCTAATGCAGACAAGTTAAATAAGCTTGAAAACGTCATTATACCTCAATCCTTTAATTATAGCAAAGTCAACTCCTTATCTCATGAAGCGAAAGAAAAGCTAAGTAAGATTCAACCAACAACAATTTCACAAGCTAGTAGAATAAGCGGTGTTTCGCCAAGTGACATTTCTGTTCTATTGGTTTATATGGGGCGGTAGTTTTTAAAAAAATCAAATGTTCCCCGTGGAACACTATAATTTATATGTCACAACAAACAGACTTCTTTAAAAATTTAAAACCGTATTTGAATTGTAAAGATTATACTGTTTCAGGTGAAGAATATAGCGTTATGTTTAACGAAGAGTATAAAATGTTGGTAACAACTCCGGTTCCTAAAAACCTATTTAATTATTATAAGAGTGAGGATTATATCTCTCATACGGATTCTAAAAAAACTTTTTTTGACAAAGCATACCAAGCTGTAAAAAGCATTACTCTTAAACGTAAATTACGATTAATTAATAAAACTTCACGCCAACAAAATAGCTTATCTAGGCCAGAAAAGAGCATTTTAGACGTTGGTGCCGGGACAGGAGAGTTTTTAAAAGTTTGTGAAAATAACTCTTGGAATGTTTTTGGAACAGAGCCAAATAATGATGCTAGAAATATTGCCGCAAAAAAAGGAATTATACTTGAGGAAGATATATCAAAATTTTCAAACCAAAAATTTGAAATAATAACGCTTTGGCATGTACTAGAACATATAGAAAACTTATCAGAGTATATTTCAACTCTAAACACTATGCTTTCTGATTTCGGAAGACTGATTATAGCAGTACCAAATTTTAAGAGTGAGGACGCAAAGTATTATAAAGAATTCTGGGCAGCATATGACGTTCCTAGACATTTGTGGCATTTTTCTCAGCAATCAATTCATCGTCTTTTTTTAAAGGAGCAGATGCTGGTCGAAAAAACGATTCCTATGAAATTTGATTCTTATTATGTTTCTCTTTTAAGCGAAAAATATAAAAAAGGAAAGATCAACTATATGAGTGCTTTTTACAGGGGTTTCGTTTCAAATTGGAAAGCAAGGTCCTCTTCTGAGTATTCCTCTTTGATTTATGTTATAAAAAAGCAAAAATAGCGTCAATAGGGTGTCTTAAGCAATCTTTTTATTTTGTTTATGGCTAAGGTGTTTAAAAAAAACAAAACCTCTTAAAACAGAGGTTTTGAGTCGTTTTACAATCAGGTTTTCTTATGCCTTTTCTTTCTTGTATCAGTTTTAACTATGCAATAGAAAAACCCCAAAAAGAGTAATGATAAAATAAACTGCCAGGGTCATCGCTCCTGCATAATCTTTTGCCAAGCGCTGACCAACAAGTAAGAAAATTAAAGCAATAGCAGAAAGCTCTACGCCTATTAACGCAATTTCTTTGAGCCCAGAAGTGTAAATCTGATAAGTACCAATCATCATAAAAATTCCCGCAACTATTTCAATGGTTAAAATAACACCGAGTAAAAAAGGCACATTATTCCTTAAAGGAGAATCCTTAAAATGAGATTTTATAAACCCAAGATTTCCTTTCCAGTCTGTTATTTTATCAATTCCAGATTGCATAAAAGTAACAATTAAAAAAAGTAAGATTAATATTTCTGTTGGATGGTTTGATAGAATTTTCATTTGCTATGTTTCGTTAGGTTTCTGTTGGCTAATTTAATGTCTTTTATTGTAACTATGAATTGTTTATAATTTGGATATTCTTTTGATAGTTTCTTTTGAGTAATAAACATAAAACCCTGAAAATAAGTATTTTAAATTTTATTTGCAGAAAATTTTATTTTAATTTTAGCAACAATTGTTTGCGCTAACTTTTCCTTACTTTCCTGGGTCCATCCCCCTACATGAGGCGATAGCAAAACGTTTTCAGCTGTAATCAAATATTTAAACGCATCCGGCATTAGGTTTTTTGAAAATAGATTTTCGAATGAGGATTTCTCATATTCTAAGACATCCAATCCTGCACCCAGTATTTTCCCAGATTTTAATCCCAAAACCAAATCTTTTGTTACCACAGATCTCCCTCGAGCTGTATTGATTAACCAAAAATTCTTTGTAAAACTATTGATAAAAGAAGTATTTATCATTTTTTCTGTACGTGCTGTTTGTGGAGCATGAAGACTTAAAACGTCTGCCTTTTCTTTCAGCTCCCCTAAAGAAACTTGTTTGCAGTTTTCATCACCAACAGAAGGTTTAATATCGTAACATAAAACCTCAACATCAAAACCACGAAGTTTTTTAGCAAAAGACTTCCCCATATTTCCATAGCCAATTATCCCGATTGTTTTCCCATCCAATTCTACCCCCCTGTTTTCCTCTCTAAGCCAGACCCCCTTTTTAACCTCTTTATCTGTTTTGTTAAGCTTATTAAAAAGTGAGAGTAGCATCCCTAATGTGTGTTCTCCCACAGCATTTCTGTTTCCTTCAGGAGCAGCGATAAGTTCAATATTTTTAGATTTGGCAATTCTGCAATCTATATTTTCAAGGCCTGCCCCAACCCTGCCAATAAACTTAAGTTTGTTTGCTTGTTGCAAAAAGTGTTTATCAATAGAAAATCTACTTCTAATTATAATGCCGTCATAATTGTGAATTATCTTTTCAATTTCAATTTTAGAAGAAGTATAATCTTCATGATTTTCAAAACCAGCTGCATTAAGCTGTTCTAGTAAAGTAGGGTGATTTGTGTCTAAATGAAGAATTTTCACAATCCTAATATTGTTCTTTTTCGCTAGGGAAATCTTTACTTTTTACATCAGTAATATAGCTTTCAAAAGCAGTAGTCATTTCTGAGTATAAATCTAGGTATCTTCTTAAAAATCTAGGGTGAAATTCATGAGTCATTCCTAGCATATCATGGGTTACTAATACCTGTCCATCAACACCACCTCCGGCGCCAATTCCAATGACAGGAATAGTAATTGATTTCGCGACTCTTTCAGCTAAAGTAGCAGGAACTTTTTCTAAAACTAAAGCAAAACAGCCTAATCTTTCGAGCATTAAGGCATCTTCTAGTAATTTTTCCGCCTCTTCTTCTTCTTTAGCCCTAACGGTATATGTTCCAAACTTATAGATAGATTGAGGTGTTAATCCTAAATGACCCATAACAGGAATACCTGCATTAAGAATCCGTTTAATAGATTCTTTAATTTCTTTTCCTCCTTCAACTTTTATTGAGTGCCCTCCACTTTCTTTCATGATTCTAATTGCAGAACGAAGGGCTTCTTTAGGGTCAGATTGATAGCTACCAAAAGGCAAATCTACAACCACTAAAGAACGCTCAACCGCTCTTACTACCGAGCTAGCATGATAAATCATTTCATTCAAAGTAATAGGTAAGGTTGTTTCGTGACCAGCCATTACATTTGAAGCTGAGTCTCCAACTAGAATTACATCTATTCCAGCACCATCAACAATTTTTGCCATGGTATAATCATATGCTGTTAACATAGAAATTTTTTCTCCGTTTGCTTTCATCTCTACCAGAGATTTGGTAGTTATTCTCTTATATTGTTTTTTAGCTACAGACATAATGGTATTAATTAGGTTTTGTAAAAGTACTAAATATCATCAGATATAAATCTAGTTTAATTTAGGCATAAAAGATCATATATTTCATTTTATAAAATGAGGGCCGTTACTAGCTGTTCAATTAACCGTTAAGGGCTATAATTAATAGAGAGGTATAAAAATAATGTATATTTGATTTTTAGAAAAAACGCTTAAAACATGAATTTTTTACCGGAAAAAATAGATGATTATTCAGTTAATCATTCTCAAATAGAGCCGTTAATATTGCAAGAGTTAACTAAAGAGACTTGGCAAAAAATAATCAATCCAAGAATGTTAAGTGGTGCCTTTCAAGGCCGTGTTCTTTCAATGATTTCTAAGCTAGTACAACCAAAAAACATTCTAGAAATTGGCACCTATACCGGATATTCAGCAATTTGTATTGCAGAAGGCTTAACCGATGCTGGAAACATAGACACTATTGATAAAAATGAAGAGTTAGTGGATCTACAAAACAAGTATTTTGAAAAATCTGGATATCGAAGTAAAATTTCTCAACACGTAGGCTCTGCATTAGAAATTATTCCAACTTTAAATAAAAATTTTGATTTAGTTTTTATTGATGCTGATAAATCTAATTACAGTAATTATTTTCATTTAATTATTGATAAAATGAATAAAGGAGGGGTTATTTTATCTGATAATGTTTTATGGAGCGGAAAAGTTGTAGAGAAATTAGATCCAAAAGATCAAGATACTAAAGCCCTTTTAGAATATAATAGATTGTTAAATACTGATAGCAGAGTTGAAACCGTTTTATTGCCGATAAGAGACGGGCTTACCATTAGCAGGGTGTGTTAAAAAAAGCAATCCATTAGAAAGGTAAGTGAGTTTTTAACGAACTTTATTTTAAAAAATTAAAAAAAACTATTTAAAATTTCGTTTAATCGGACCAGTCATTTCGTCAAGACTTTCTTTTGCGTTACTAATTTCTTTTTTGATTCCCTTAGCTAAGTCGGTATCTATTCCTTGGTCTTTTGCACTTTCGTTTATTTCCTTTTTAATATCATTTGTGGCATCTTTTACTTGACGCATACCTTTACCTAGACCTTTTGCTATTTCAGGAATTTTATCGGCACCAAATACCATAACCACAATAAGAATGATAATAAAAATTTCTGGACCACCAATAAATAGAAAACTTCCTAACATAAGACCACAAATATAATAAAGATTGAATATAAAAGAACAGAATAATTATAGAACAGTTATTGCATTTATTTTTTTGTTAACATGCGCTTTATTTCGTTCAATTTCATGAGTGCTTCAATAGGGGTTAGGGCATCTAAATTGGTTGTCAATATTTCTTCACGTAAGTCTTCAAGTAAAGGATCGTCTAATTGAAAGAAACTTAGTTGCATATTATCATCTTGAACATTTCTTAAGGTGTCTTTTACCTCTTCACTTGTTTGTTTTTTTTCTAATTGCTTAAGTATTTTAGAAGCTCTGTGAATTACTTGATTTGGCATTCCAGCCAATTTAGCAACATGAATTCCAAAACTGTGATTGCTTCCGCCAGCAACAAGTTTTCTTAAGAAAATAATAGTGTCTTTCAATTCTTTAACAGAAACATTATAGTTTTTAATGCGCTTAAAAGTAGTTGTCATTTCATTCAACTCATGATAATGTGTTGCAAAAAGTGTTTTTGCCTTAGAAGGGTGTTCGTGTAAATATTCTGCAATAGCCCAAGCTATTGAAATTCCATCATAGGTTGAAGTTCCACGCCCAATTTCATCTAATAAAACTAAACTTCTTTCAGAAATATTATTAAGAATAGAGGCGGTTTCATTCATTTCTACCATAAAAGTAGATTCTCCCATAGAAATATTATCACTTGCGCCTACTCTTGTAAAGATTTTATCAACTACGCCAATTTTTGCGTTTTGAGCAGGAACATAACTACCCATTTGAGCTAATAGAACAATTAATGCTGTTTGTCTAAGAATAGCAGATTTACCAGACATATTTGGTCCAGTAATCATAATAATTTGTTGCTGATTCCTGCTTAATACAAGATCGTTTGCAATATATTCTTCACCAATTGGGAGTTGTTTTTCTATGACAGGATGACGACCATTTTTAATTTCTATATCGGTACTTTCATCAACTACTGGACAAACATAATTATTTGAAACAGCTAAAACCGCAAAAGACAACAAACAATCTATTTTAGCAATTGTTTTTGCATTGTGTTGAATGGGCTGAACAAATTGTATAATATATTGTACTAAATCTGTAAAAAGCTGTTGCTCTAATTCTTTTATTTTTTCTTCTGCGCCTAGAATTTTTGTTTCATATTCTTTAAGCTCTTCAGTAATATACCTTTCTGCATTAACTAGGGTTTGTTTTCGAACCCATTCGTCAGGAACTTTATCCTTATGTGTATTTCTAACCTCAATATAATACCCAAAAACATTATTAAAAGCAATTTTTAAACTTGGAATTGCTGTCCTCTCACTTTCTCTAGCAAGCATACGATCTAGATACTCCTTTCCCGAACTAGAAATTGCTCGTAAATCGTCTAATTCTTGAGAGACCCCATTAGCAATAGCCCCTCCTTTATTTATATTTACCGGGGCATTGTCAAATAAAACGGCATCTATTTTTGAAATTATGTTAGAACAATCTAAAAATTGATTACCAAGGTTTATAATGGATTTATTTTTACTTGCTAAAGCTTTTTCCTTTATTGGTAAAACAGCGTTTAAAGAATCTTTTAATAAAACCGTTTCTCGCGGGGAAACTTTACCCGTTGCCACTTTTGAAATTAAGCGCTCTATGTCACTGATTTGTTGTAATTGATATTGAATTGTCTCAAGGAAATCGTCATTTTCTATGCAATATTTTACCAACTCATGTCTGTAATGAATTTTGTCTACATCCTTTAAAGGTAGCGCTAACCAACGTTTTAACAATCTCCCTCCCATAGGAGATATTGTTTTGTCGATAACATTGAGTAAAGTAACAGCGTTTAAAGAATTTGGATGATACAGTTCTAAATTTCGAATCGTAAAACGGTCCATCCAAACATAATTATCTTCAGCAATTCTACTAATATTTTGAATGTGTTTTAACTTGTTGTGTTGTGTTTCTGACAAATAATATAAAACCGCCCCAGCGGCTATGATTCCTTCGGGCAATTCTTGAACGCCAAATCCTTTTAAAGAGTTGACATCAAAATGAGTATTCAAAGTTTCGAATCCATACTCTTTTTGAAACACCCAATCCTCTAGGTAAAATGTATAAAAACGATCTTCAAAGAGCTCTTTAAACTTTTGTTTGTATTGTTTTTGAACCAATACTTCAGATGGACTAAAATTCTGAAGTAGCTTATCGATATACTCCTCGTTTCCCTGAGCTAACAAATATTCTCCTGTAGAAACATCTAAGAAAGAAACGCCTAGTAGTCGTTTTCCAAAATGAACAGCTGCTAAAAAATTATTAGATTTTGATTGTAGTACTTCATCATTTAATGAAACCCCCGGAGTTATTAATTCTGTAACACCACGTTTTACAATGGTTTTTGTCATTTTTGGATTCTCCAATTGATCACATATAGCTACACGCATTCCAGCTTTTACTAATTTTGGTAAATAGGTGTTCAAAGAATGATGTGGAAATCCCGCTAAAGCTGTTTCAGTTTCACTACCAGCACCTCTTTTGGTGAGAATAATTCCTAAAACACCAGCTGCTTTTACAGCATCGTCACCAAAAGTTTCATAAAAGTCACCAACACGAAAAAGTAACATTGCATCTGGATACTTTCCTTTGATCGCATTGTATTGTTTCATTAAAGGCGTTACCTTTTTGGTGGTAGATTTTGCCAAATTTTAGAATTTTTCAGTTAGTTTTACTGTTGTTTGCAATAAGTGTTTAAAGATAGAACTTTTTATGAGAAAACTAAGAAATAACGAACTAGGACGAATCTCCGTTTCTACGTTTAAAAAGACGACTAAAACACCCATTATTGTAGTCCTTGATAATATTAGAAGTTTAAATAATATTGGTTCTGTTTTTAGAACAAGCGATGCATTCTTGGTTGAGAAAATTTATCTATGTGGAATAACTGCGAAACCTCCGCATAGAGATATTCATAAAACAGCTCTAGGAGCAACTGAATCTGTTGATTGGGAGCATAAAGAGGATACATTAACTCTTGTAAAAGAATTAAGAGCTAAAGGAATTGAAGTAGCCGCGATAGAACAAGTAGAAAATAGTGTAATGTTAGACGAGTTTACTCCACGCCCCAATAACAAAATTGCCGTTGTGTTTGGAAACGAGGTAAAAGGAGTGCAACAGGAAGTTGTTTCTGCTGCAGATTATTGTGTTGAAATTCCTCAGAAAGGAACTAAACATTCTTTAAATATTTCTGTGAGTTGTGGAGTGGTTCTTTGGGATTTATTCCAAAAGTTACAGTAATTTTTATATTCCTAGAATACTCTTAGCAATCATAAAATAAATTAAAATTCCAAAAATATCATTACTTGTTGTAATAAATGGACCTGTAGCAATTGCGGGATCTATTCCTCTTTTGTCTAGAAATAATGGCACAAAAGTTCCTATTAATCCAGCAACAATAATAACCGCTACAAGAGAGACTGAAATGGCTAAAGCAGTATTCACTTTACCTTCACACAACCAAACAAAACCAAATAAAAATATGGCTAGCACAATTCCGTTAAGAGCCGCCAATAACATTTCTTTTATTAATCGGCTATTAATACTTCCTTTAACATCGTCATTTGCTAATCCTTGAACAATAATTGCCGATGATTGCACACCCACATTTCCAGCCATTGCAGCAATTAAAGGTGTAAAAAAGAATAAAACTGCATTTTCTTCAAAAGTATTTTCAAACATTTGCATAATTAAAAAGGCACCTACCCCTCCTAAAAGCCCTAAAAACAACCAAGGCAATCGCGCTTTGGTTAGCTGTAAAATACTATCGTCGGCTTCAACATCTTGCGTTAAACCTGCAGCTAATTGATAATCTTTGTCTGCCTCTTCTTTAATAATGTCTACGATATCATCAATTGTAATTCTTCCCAATAAAACACCATTGTTATCTACAACAGGAATTGCCTCTAAATCATATTTTCGCATTTTATTAGAGACTTCATCTAGGTTGTCATGAACATTTACAAAATCAACTTTAGGGATATAAACCTCTGAAATAGCTGTTTTTGTTGAGGTTATTAGTAAGTCTTTTAAAGATAATCGCCCTTTTAACTTCTCATTATCATCTACAACATATATAGAATGAACTCTTGTTACCTCTTCCGCCTGTAATCGCATCTCTCTGACACATTTAAGAACGTTCCAGTTTTCATTAACCTTTACCAACTCTTTTGCCATTAACCCACCGGCAGAATCTTCGTCATAGGTAAGTAGTTCCTCAATTTCTTTTACATGTTCTTCATCTTCAATTTGAGACATTACCGCCTCTTGTCTTTCCTCTGATAGTTCTCCAATAATATCCGCTGCATCATCAGAATCAAGCTCTTCAACTTCTTCGGCGATTTCTTTGGCAGAGAGCTTTTGAAGAATCTTTTCACGAATATCCTCATCAAGTTCCATAAGAACAGCAGAAGTTTTTTCGCTATCAATAAGTTTTATAATGTAGATAACATCATCAAAAGTAAGTTCATCTAAAATTTCGGCAACATCAGCGTAGTGCATCTCCTCAAACAAAGCAATAATTGGCTTGTCATTAGAGGCTTCTATATAAGAAGTAATGTTTGCTAAAAGTTCGTTTGTGATTTCAAATGACATCAGTTGTTATTTTATGCGTGAGTTTAATAAACTCGTTTACAGACAATTGTTCAGGTCGCATCGCAAATATAGTATCTTCTTTTAAGGTATCCGAAAGTTTGAAAGACTTTAAACTACTTCTCAACATTTTTCTTCGTTGATTAAAAGCTGTTTTTACTACTCTAAAAAATAATTTTTCATCTACAGGTAGAGAAAAATCCTTTTTTCTAAGAAGTCTTATAACTCCAGAGTCTACTTTTGGCGGAGGATTAAAAACAGATGGCGGAACAGTAAACAAATACTCTACATCGTAAAAAGCTTGAGTTAATACAGAAATAATTCCATACACCTTACTTCCTTCTTTTTCTGCAATTCTTTTAGCAACTTCTTTTTGAAACATACCAGATAATTCGGGAATATATTCTCGATTTTCAATGGCTTTAAATATAATTTGAGAAGAGATGTTGTAGGGGTAATTTCCGATAATAGCAACTTGCTTTTTATTAAAAAAAGTTGGGACATCTTGTTTTAAAAAGTCACCTTCAATAATTTTAAATTTAGTATTTGACGTGTCTAGTTTTACATGCTCATTTTTAAAATCATTATTTAAGTATGCAACCGAATCCCTGTCAATTTCTATAACATTAATTTGTGCCTCACTTTCTAATAAATACTTTGTTAAAACACCCATTCCTGGACCAATTTCTAGAACAGTGTCATATCCAACCCCCGACAAAGAATTTGCAATATTTTTTGCAGTGTCCTCATCATTTAAAAAGTGTTGCCCTAGATGTTTTTTTGCTTTAACTGTCATTTATTTTTTTACTAATAATATAAAACAACAATAGACTAAGCCCTGTTCCACAAAGGAAACCTCCAAATGATTCTTGTGGCTCTATACCCCAGTATAAATACCCCGTAAATCCTCCAGAGATAAGAAGTACGACTCCCGTATAAATAACGAAACGCCTAGAAGAAGGTGTTTTTAATTTCATGTTTAATTATGTGAGCTAGTTGGATAAAATTCTTTGACAACCTTTAATTCTGTTCTAAACGAGATCATTTTATCTGCAAATCTTTTTATACTTTCACTTCTTAATTTTGGGGCATAAAGAGTATAGTAATCATTTAAATTCTCCTTAGTATTTGCTGTATATTGGATAGAGTAAGTAAGCCCACCCATTTCTTCTTCTACTAAAACTTGAGTTAATTTTGCGGCAATAAAACTTCCAGTAGCTAATACGTTTTGTATATGGACTTGAATCCAAGAAAGCCATTCTTTATGAACGCTTTCGTCTATATTCACTGTAACATTATATATGTACATAGGTTTTTTAAAATGGTAAAAAATTAAGAAGCTGATTTAATTAATCACATCTCCTCTTAGTTCTCGGTATTTTTTTCTGGCATTAACTAAGTAAATACTAGAAGGTTTCTCAAAGATAATTTTTTGATAGTATTCTGATGCTTTTTGAGGGTCTTTTATATTATTTTTATAGATTTCTGCCAATAAATAATAAGAATCATCTACTAATATTCCATCAACATTAATAGAAATTATTTTTAAAAGATTACCAATAGCCTTGGTGTATTGTTTTTCTTTGAGATAAATGGAAGCTTGATTAAACATAGCTTCATCTTCAATAGTTTGTCCCTGATACTTTTCTAAGATTTTGTTGTATGTTGATATTGCTTCAATATTTTTATTTTGATAGGCTAATAAGTCAGCTTTTGCAAAATCGATTAACCCAGAAGGAATAGAATCTTTAGGTTCATTATCTGAAATAATTAAAAATAAATCAACAGCATCATTAGCAATAAGCTGTGTTGTGGATCCTTTAAGAATTTTCAACTGAGATTTTGCCCATTTAAAGTCGCCCTTAAAATAGGATGTTTGTGCTACTTTAAATCGTGCTTCTTGAGCTAGTGGGTGGTTTTTTAATTGTGTTTGTACCTGAGAAAAATAGAGAAGTGCTTTATTAAACCTTCCTGTAAAAACTAATACTTCTCCCAGTTTTAATTTAATTTTAGCAGTTTTAAACTTTGAAGAAGAAAGGGTTATGGCCTTCTCTAGTACTTTTATAGCCTCAACAGGATTGTTTTTTTTGAAAGTTAAATAGTTTGCGAATTCTAATTGAATTTCTAGAGTATTTCTGTTTACACCATATTTTTGAAGTACCTTTTCAAAAAAGAAACTGTACTCTTTTTCTGCATTTTTTGTCATTATTTTTAAAAGAAATAATTCTGCAGTTAATTTCTCTTCAATAAAGTTAGTTTTTTCAAGAATAAATTCAAAACACTCTTTTGAAATCTTAGTATTGTTATTTTCAAAAGCAATTTTCCCCAATCTAAACATAGTTTCGATATAATTAGGATCTCTGTTAAAAAGTGCTTTTTCTTGAATAAAAGCTTTTTTGTATTCTTTTTGCTTGGTGAAAAGCCAGCTCAATAATTCGTTCCAGGCATTTTTAGGGTTACTTATAGACTTTTTTAATAACGCTTTTTTAAAGGCAATATTATTATTACTTAAGGCATCGTTACTTATATACTTACTAACGTATCGTTGAACACCATTCAGATAACTTTCATTTTTATCTATAAGTGCTATATAAAATTCAAACATTTTTTCAAACGCTCCTTTTTCCCCATAAATTTGAGCTATCTGAAATTCATAACTCGCGTTTTTATCAAGTTTCATTGTTTTAGAATATGCAGCAACAGCATAATCAAGTAGATTGTTTTGCTGGAACATTCTTCCCATAATTCCACCTAAACTAGGGTTTAAGTCTATAGCTTTAATAGCAAAATCATACTCTTTTTTTGCTAGGATAGGTTTTTTTTGACGCTCAAGATTATAGCCAATTTCTATCCTTAAATACTGTTGGGAAGGATTATCAAGTAACTTTTTTTGAAGATGCTCTGCCGCTTTGTTATAGTTATTCGTTTCTTGATAACAAGTAATTAAGCGCTTCAGATACCTAGTATTAAAAGGATTGTTTTTTTCTAGAGTTTCAAATAGCTGAGAAGCTTTTTCATACGCTCCCTCTCGGAAATAACTTTCGGCCAAAGAGGAATTATTTTGGCCATGAGCACAATATGTCAAAAACAGTATTATTGTGAGAAAAAGGTTTTTCATCTCTATCAAAGATAATCATCTCAAATGTTAAATTTTATTAAACTTTTCTATTTTAGAAAGCTATTCTAAAATTTTGGCATACTTCTTGAAATTATAGTTAACATATGTTAACCTAGTGCCTAAATTTATGTAGTAAATTTTAAGATGAGATAGAAAAAACAACGATATAACCCCAAAATAAGAACAAAAATGAATGAACTAACTAAAAAACACGAAACCGCGAAACAAAACTCAATAGACTTTATGAGAACAGGTCAAATAAGTAATTATTTCAATGCACTTTTAGAAATGAAAAAGTACAGAAGGCTACTTAATGCCGTCATTGCTAATTAATAGTTGAAAAACCTGTATAAGGGACTAAAACTTCAGGTATTTGAATACCTTTCTCTGTTTGGCAATTTTCTAAAATTGCCGCTAAAACTCTAGGCAAGGCTAGAGAGCTGCCATTTAATGTGTGTGCAAGTTGATTTTTACCATCGCTACTTTTAAAACGTAGTTTTAATCTATTTGCTTGAAATGTTTCAAAATTTGAAGCAGAACTGATTTCTAACCATCTATCTTGCGCAGTAGAAAACACCTCAAAATCAAAGGTTAAAGCAGCCGTAAATCCGGTATCCCCTCCACATAATCGCAGTATACGATAGGGTAGGTTTAATTCTTTTAAAATTTCTTTAATATGTGTTACCATACCATCTAACGCTTTATAAGAATTATCAGGGTGCTCTACTCTAACAATTTCAACTTTATCAAATTGGTGTAAACGATTTAAACCTCTAACATGGGCACCATAACTTCCTGCTTCACGACGAAAACAAGGGGTGTATCCCGTAGCCATAATTGGCAAATCACCTTCATTTACCAAGTTTCCACGAAACATATTCGTAATAGGCACTTCTCCTGTTGGGATTAGATATAAATCATCAACACCTACATGGTACATTTGACCTTCTTTATCTGGCAGCTGTCCAGTACCTATTCCTGATGCTTCATTAATGACATGAGGCACTTGATATTCAGTATAACCAGCAGCAGTATTCTTGTCCAAAAAATAGCTAATTAAAGCCCTTTGAAGCCTTGCTCCTTTTCCTTTGTAAACGGGAAAACCAGCACCTGTAATTTTTGTACCTAGTTCAAAATCTATAATGTCATATTTTTTAACTAATTCCCAATGCGGCAGAGCCTTTTTGTGAAGTTCAGGAATTGATCCCGCTCTAAAAATTTCTTCATTATCTTCTTCAGTTTGTCCTGAAGGTACAGATGCATGAGGAATATTTGGAATTTGAAATAATAATTCTTGAAGCTCTTTTGAACACGTATTTAATTGATCTGTAAAGTTTTTAGATTGATCTTTTAGTTTTTTGGACTTTTCTTTAGCAAGCGCTGCTTTTTGGACTTGTCCTGTTTTAAATAATAGGCCAATTTCTTTAGATATTGCGTTAGATTCCGCTAAGGTATTGTCTAAAGAAGCTTGAATATTTCTTCTCGTTTCATCTGTTTCCAAAACACGCCCAATAATTTCTTTGGCATTAACAAAATTTCTTTTAGCCAAGCCTTCTAAAACTAATTCTTGATTGTTTCTAATAAACGGAACCTGTAACATAATTTGTTTTAATTATAAGATTTCAAAGATATAGTAAGTGAGTCAATATCACAAAGTGTTACATGCGATTGTTTGACAGGTAAGAAACCGCATTTTTTTTATCAATATTTAATTGATCTACCAGCTCTTCAACCGAATTAAACTTTTGCTCTTCTCTCAGAAAATGAATTAACGCAATAGTAATTTTTTTACCATAAAGGTCATCATTAAAATCAAATAAATGTGCCTCAATAGTTTGATGCTTTCCAAGAACGGTTGGATTAAAACCAATATTCATTATTCCATATAACACAACACTATTAATTTGTGTTTTGATGATATAGACTCCTGTACTTGGTATTAACTTATAGGATTCTTTAACCTCTATATTGGCCGTTGGAAAACCAATCGTTCCTCCTAGTTGTTTGCCGCTTACAACAATACCGCTAAGCATATATTGATACCCAAGGTAAGTATTCGCTGTTTTTAAACTCCCTTTCTTTAGGGCAGTTCTTATTTTTGTGGAACTTACAGAAACATCGTCAATATCTTGAGCAGGAATTTCTTCGATATCAAAATCATACAATGAACTATATTCTTTTAATTGATGAATATTACCCTCTCTATTTTTACCAAAATGGTGATCATAACCAATAATTAACTTCGAAGTATTCAGCTTATTTACTAAGATATCTCTTACAAAATCGAGAGCAGTAAGTCTAGAAAACTCCTTACTAAAGGGGTGTATAATTAAATAATCTAAGCCCATTTTTTCTAGAAGCATAGATTTTTCATCTAAAGTGTTTAATAACAAAATAGTTTTATCTTTTTGTAACACCATTCGTGGATGAGGGAAAAAAGTTAAAAGTACAGACTTCTTACCTTCTTTATTCGCTGTGGATATAAGGTTCTTTAAAATTTTTTTATGACCAATATGAATTCCATCAAAAGTACCAATGGTAACAATTGTTTTTTCTGAAGAATTAAAGGCAGCAATAGATCGAATAATTTTCAATAGAAGAATAATTAAAACACAAAGTTACAACTCATTACTTAATATTAACGAAGTCTAGAATAAAATAAGATTATCTTAAAAAAACAGGCTAAGACTCTGTAATTACTCAAAAATATTACAAAAATATTACAAAAATCAAAAAAAATCGTACATTCGTCTTTGTTAATAAACAATTTATATCATGATAAAAAAGACAATTTTCTTTGCATTTGTTATGCTTGCTAGTGCAACAATGCTAGCACAAACCACCATTACGGGTGTTGTTAAAGACGCACAAACAGGTGAAACACTTTTAGGAGCTAATGTTAAAGTTTCTGGAAAAGCAATAGGAACAACAACAGACTTTGATGGTAAATTTTCACTCAAAGTAGCTGATGCTCCTCCATTTACAGTTGAAATCTCTATGCTTGGCTTTAAGGCAGTAAATGTAGAAATTACAAAAAACAATCAAACCGTAAATGTTAGTCTTCAAGAAGATGCAACATCTTTAGAAGAAATTGTGTTTTCTGCCTCAAGAAGAAAACAAAAAGTACAAGAAGCACCAGCTTCTGTATCTATCATTACACCAAAAGATATCTTAAATTCAGCAGCAGCGGTTGACCCTGTGATGAATTTAGCAAATATTGCTGGAGTTCAGATGCAACAACAATCTGCAAATACTATTAATATAGAAATGCGTGCAGGTTCGGGAGTATTTGGAACGTCTACATTTCCAATATTAGATTATCGTTACCTAGTTACACCTTCAGCAGGAACTTTTCAAAGTTACCAGTCAGGTATGTCAAATATAGACATCCAAAGAGTTGAGGTTGTTAGAGGAGCTGCTTCGGCCTTGTATGGTCCTGGAGTTACTTCAGGGGTAGTTCATTTTATGTCTAAAAGTCCAATAGACCACCCTGGTACTACAGTGGAAATGCTAGGAGGTACGTTAAGTACAACTGGTATGACTGTTAGACATGCTTTTAAAAATGATAACGATAAATTTGGTTTTAAAGTTAACGTAAGATACATGAAAGGAAAAGACTTTGAATTAGATCCAGTGGCAGACGCTGATTTTATTTCAGGTTTACAAACTACTATTTCTCAGCCAGCTATTGTAAATGGTAGAGTTGACCCAACTCAACCTGGAGAACAATTATTATCGCTTTCAGATTTAGATGATAATGGAGATGGAAACCCTTTAGCAACAGAATATAGTAACTATTCAGCTAACGTTCATTTAGAATTCAGACCTACAGATGAAACTACAGCTTTTATTTCAGGAGGATTTGCTCAAGGAGGTGGATTATTCTTTAATTCACAAGGAGCAGGATATCAACAAGGAAAAGACTACTGGGTTCAAGGTAGAATTCAAACAGGAGGTTTATTCGCTCAAGTATATTACAACTATAATAATGGTGGTGACGAAGAAAACCCAACTTTTTTATACCAAACAGGTTTAAGACAAGTTGCTGAGAGAAACTCTTTAGAGGCTCAGCTTCAATATAACTTTGACATCCCAAAATTTTTAAACTCAAACTTTACCATAGGTTCTGACTATAGAAACTCTAAATCTATGACAGCAAATACATTGTACGGTATAAATGAGGATAGAGATGATTATATTATTACAGGAGCTTACCTTCAAGGAACTTCTAAAATTAGTGATCAATTAGAGATTACCTATGCAGGAAGATATGACAAGTTTAACTTCATTGACGAAGGAGCATTTGCACCAAGAGTTGCTATAGTTTATAAAGCAAATGACAATCATACGTTTAGAGCTTCATTTAACAGAGCAAATACCGGACCTTCAGCATTACAACAAAATATAGATTTCCCTGTGTCTGTTATAGCACCTGGAATAGCAGATGTTTGGTTATCTGGGCAGTATGCACCTCAAGTATTTCCTGATAACCCAACAATTGACTTATCAATTCCTGGGTTACCTGACCTTCCTTACGGAACAACACAATTTCCTTTAGCTTATGCTTATGGGGCTGTAGCTGCACCTACATTAGGAGCATTATATAATGGTTTAGCTGGAAATCCTTTCTTAGGAGTGGTTCAAAACTTTTTCAACACATACGCTGGAGGTACAGGTGGTACTGGACAATTAGTTGGTTATAACTTATTTAATGGAGAGCCAATGAATGAATTGACTGATACAGGACGATCTGCAGTAGAAACTTTAAATTCTTTTGAGATAGGCTATAAAGGGTTAATCGCAAATAAATTGTCTTTAGCTATAGATGTATATACTTACGAAAGAAAAGGATTTACACAATTTACAGCTATCGGTCCAACATATAACTTGGTAGGAGCTGATTTTGCAAATGATTTAGGGGCTCAAGTTACAGCAGATTTTGCTTCAAGCCCAGGAGTAATTGCAGATATGGAGGCATTTTACGGTTCACAAGGATGGCCATTAACAGGTATTCCTGCCTTTGGTATTCCTTCATCATCTGACGCTATTGCTGGTTTAGCAGGAGCTGCAGGAGGAGCTTTCGCTCAAGGAGGAGCAGGTTTTGATGCACAAATAGCTCCATTATATCCAATAATTGGAACTGTAGAAACAACAGCTGTGCCTCAAGGGGATGGCTTAATGCATATACCTGCAGGATACCGTCGTTTTGATGGAGCTACAAGAAGTCATGTAGGTGCTGATATGTCAATGGAATACTTTTTAAATGATAACGTAACGTTATGGTTAAATAGTTCTTGGTTAAGTCAGAATGAATGGATTCCTGGAGAATCTAATGATGACGATCTTCCATTTTCATCTTACTTAAATGCTCCAAAATTCAAATACAGAGCAGGTGTTCAATATTCAAAAGATAAAGTAAGAGGTTCACTCGCATTTCAACATGACGATTCTTTCAACTCTAACCAAGGATTTTTCTCTGGTGAGGTTCAAGAGAAGAACTTATTCGATATTAATGTAGGATATAATGTTTCAAAAAATTTAAAATTAGATTTATCTGCAACAAATGTTTTAGATCAGAAATATAGAGCGTTTCCAACGATGCCAGTAATAGGTCGTAGAACTGTTCTTAAATTAACTTTTGATTATTAAAAACAAAAGATTTTAAATAAAAAGGCGACCATATGGTCGCCTTTTTTATTTAATTAACGTTAACAAATAATTGATAAGGGGGGTTAATTCTTTTGGTGGATTATCATCATCAAAACCAGTACTAGTATATTTTTTTCCATTTAAAATTACAGCTACAGTAGTATACATAGCACCATCAAATTGGTATTTATTCGATGGAGCTTTTAGTTGGTTAATTGTATTTAGATTAATTTTTTTAATCAAGGTATTCAAAGCGTCTTTAACCTCTTTTGCAAGTGTTAAAGAACGACTTTCTTTAGCGTTTTTAAAATACTTTAGGGTATTGTCTTGTAAAAGAATCTCTGTTGAATATCCACGAGTAATTGCTTTGTAGTTTATTTTTTGAAAGCCAGTTTCCTGCTGAATTGACGAGCAACTTACTACTAAAGAGAAACAAATGAGAAGTATTTTTTTCATGTCAGTGTTTTCGTAAAGGTAAAGAAAACAACATTTTTAATTGTAATAAGAGTTTTGTAAGGCAATTAGCTCAACATTAGTATTGCTTTTTGTAAGCCCTTAATAAAAACATCAATTTCTTCTTTAGTATTGTAAAACGCAAAAGAGGCTCTTACGGTTCCAGGAATTTTATAAAACTCCATAATGGGCTGAGCACAATGATGCCCCGTTCTGACGGCAATCCCTAATTTATCTAAAATAGAACCAATATCATATGGGTGAATGTTAGCGACATTAAATGAAATAACGGCTGTTTTGTTAGCGGTTCCATAAATTTTAACGCCACTAATTTTTAATAATTCTTGGGTTCCATATTTAAGGAGTTCTTGCTCGTATTTATTAATGGCATCAAAACCAATGGAATTCATATACTCTACTGCAACCCCAAAAGCAATACCTCCACAGATATTTGGAGTTCCTGCTTCAAATTTATGCGGTAACCCTGCATAGGTGGTTTTTTCGAAAGAAACAGTCTCAATCATCTCTCCACCCCCTTGATATGGTGGTAATTTTTCTAGCCATTCTTTTTTACCGTACAATAGACCAATCCCGGTAGGACCACAGATTTTATGCGCAGAAGTTACATAAAAATCAACGTCTAATTTTTGAAAATCAACTTTCATATGGGGTGTAGATTGAGCCCCATCAATTAAGACAGCCGCTCCAACATGGTGAGCTTTCTCAATAATTTCTTTTACAGGATTTATGGTTCCTAATGCATTTGAAATATGATTGCAAAATACTAGCTTTGTCTTTTCAGACAACAAATTATCATATGCACTCATAATTAATGAACCTTCTTCGTTCATAGGAATAACCTTTAACTCAGCGCCTGTTTTTTCACATAACATTTGCCATGGAACAATATTAGAGTGGTGTTCTAAAGCTGATACAATAATTTCGTCTCCAGTTTTAAGTAGATTAGAGAAGCCTGAGGCAATCATATTAATGCCAAACGTAGTTCCGGGAGTAAAAAGCATTTCATAGGCATGTTTGGCATTAAAATGCTTTTGAAGCACAATTCTTGCTTGCTCATACAAATCTGTTGCCTCTTGACTTAGGGTATGAACACCTCTGTGAATATTTGCATTATAATTGGTATAATAATTCACTATGGCATCTATCACAACTTTAGGTGTTTGAGATGTGGCTGCATTGTCAAAATACACTAACGGTTTTCCATTAACAGTTCTTTTTAGTATTGGAAAATCTTCACGAATTTTTTCTATTGGAAACATTCTATTGCTATTGAGACACAAAGGTAGAACATCAAAGATAAAACTTTTAATAAACCTGTTATTTTATTCTTATGTTTGTGTAGATCCAAATTTTTTATACAATGAAAATAGTAAAACGAATTTTCTTATTCATAGTAGTTATACTATTACTTACCGTAATTATCAATTATCCAAAATTGAATATTATAGCTGGTTATTCGGCAAAAAATACCGCTTCTTCTGTATTTCTTGGCAGTAGAAGTTTATCTTTTACAGATTCAACAGATAATAATTTTTCACCTGTTGATTTAGCGCATACTACTATTAATAAAAAAACAAAGGCAGCAATTTCCTCTGTTTTTGGCTTGCTTACACGAAAAGCAATTATAAGAGATGGCTTGGGATCTGTTTTAACTTTAAACCAACAAGACGAAAAGAGTACATACTTGACTCCAAAAAGGATACAAACAATAAATGACATAAAACCCTATCCTTATGGTAATGCTCCTCATAAAGATTCAGTTTTTGACACTATAGATTATGATAAATTAAATGAAACTGTAGCCTCCATTTTTGGCGAAAGAAAGACAAGGGCGCTTTTAATTCTTCATAAAGACAAAATTATTTCAGAAAAATACGCCAAGGGGTTTACCAAAGATTCCCGCATTTTGGGGTGGTCTATGACAAAAAGTATTATGAGTACTGTTTTTGGAGTTCTTCAACATCAAAAAAAAATAAATATTTACGATAAAGCGCCCATTAAATCTTGGCAAAATGATGCAAGGAAAGAGATTACAATTCATAATTTATTACAAATGAATTCTGGTTTAGAATGGGATGAAAATTACGATGAAATTTCAGACGCTACGAAAATGCTTTTTTTAGAACGGGATATGACGAAAAGTCAAGAAGAAAAAAAAGTAGTTGGGAATCCAAATGAAACATGGAATTATTCTTCAGGAACTTCGAATTTATTATCAGGAATTATAAGAACGCAGTTTAAAAATCATCAAGAATATTTAGACTTTTGGTACACTGATTTAATCGATAAAATAGGCATGAATTCTATGATTTTAGAAAGTGACTTAGCTGGCAATTACGTAGCTTCTTCATATTCATGGGCAACAACTAGAGATTGGGCTAAATTAGGATTGTTATATTTACATAATGGAGTTTGGAATGGTGAAACATTATTTTCAAAAGATTGGGTAGATTATGTAACAACACCTACACCAACTTCAAATGGAATATACGGAGCTCAGTTTTGGTTAAACACAGAGAAACAATTAAAGGATGTTTCCGAGAATATGTTCTTTGCCGACGGATATCAAGGGCAACGAGTTTATATTCTTCCACAGGAAGATTTAGTTATCGTTCGTTTTGGTTTATCTTGGTTTGAAGAAAATGAGTTTTTAAAAGGAGTTTTACAATCTATACATTAAATACATATTCAAATGAAAAAAACAATTATTTTAAGTTTAATGCTTTGCATTACAGGAATTGCTTTTGGTCAAAAAAACGATAACAAAATAAAGATGTTATCTGATGAAATAGAAGAGAAAGTTATAGAATGGAGAAGGCACATTCATCAAAACCCTGAATTATCAAATAGAGAATTCAAAACCGCTAAGTATATAGAAACTCACCTTAGAGATTTAGGCATGTCTGTTCAAACAGGCGTTGCTAAAACAGGAGTTGTTGGAATACTTAAGGGTGAAAAGCCAGGAAAAGTTGTTGCACTTCGGGCAGATATTGACGCTCTTCCTGTTACAGAAAGAAACGATTTACCTTTCAAATCTAATATAACCTCAACATATAATGGTAAAGAAACAGGGGTTATGCATGCCTGTGGACATGATTCTCATGTAGCGATATTAATGGGTGTTGCAGAGGTCTTATCTCAGATGAAAAGTGATCTTCAGGGGACAGTTAAATTTATATTTCAACCTGCTGAGGAGGGAGCGCCAAAAGGTGAAGAAGGTGGCGCAGAATTGATGGTTAAAGAAGGTGTATTGAAAAACCCTGATGTAGACGCGATCTTTGGATTGCACATTGCAGCAGGTCTAGATGCCGGAAAAATAACCTACAAACCAGGAGGTATTATGGCTGCATCTCAATCGTATCAAATTGACGTTAAGGGAAAGCAAGCACACGGGTCTAGACCCTGGGCAAGTGTTGATCCTATAATGGCTTCTACTCAAATAATTAGTGGATTACAGACAATTATAAGTAGAGAATCTGAGTTAACTAAAGAGGGTGCTGTTATTACTGTTGGAATGATTAATGCAGGAATACGAAGTAACATTATTCCTGAAAAAGCTACAATAGTAGGGACCATTAGAACCTTAGACTATGGAATGCAAGATTTTATTAATAAAAGAATGAAAGAAATGGTTCCAGACATTGCAAAAGCATATAGAGCGGAAGCCACTATAGAGATTGAAAAAGGATATCCAATAACGTTTAATCATATTGGTTTAACCAGTCAGATGTTACCTACACTAGAAAGAATAGCTTCTAAAGAAAATGTAATTGAAGTAGATGCGATTACCGGTGCTGAAGATTTTTCTTTTTTTCAACAAAAAGTTCCTGGGTTATATTTCTTTCTCGGAGGAAAAGCATTAGATGTAAAGCCAGAGGATGCAGCAGGGCACCATACACCAGATTTTCTTTTGGATGAAAGCGGTTTTGTATTAGGCGTTAAAACGTTGTCAGCTCTAGCAATAGATTATTTAGATAACTAAGATATAAAAAACATAAAACAGGCTCGCTGGCCTGTTTTATGTTTTTTAATTAAATATTAAATCCAATATTAACGTTTAATTTATTGGCGATTAATTTTGTTATTCTACTCTTAACTTCAGGAATTTTAACGCTTTCAAGAACAGTATTGGCAAAAGCATACATTAACAAAGCTCTAGCTTCTTTTATTCCAATTCCACGTTGTTGCATGTAAAATAAAGCTTCCTCGTCTAACTGACCAATAGTACATCCGTGAGAGCATTTTACGTCATCTGCAAAAATTTCTAGTTGAGGCTTAGCATTAATTGTAGATTTATCGCTTACCAGAATATTATTGTTTTTTTGGTATGCATTCGTTTTTTGTGCTTCTTTTTCAACAATAACTTTCCCATTAAAAACACCTGTAGAGCGTTCGTCAAAAATACCTTTATAATCTTGATGGCTTTCACAGTTCGGTTCTATATGATGAACGAGAGTGTGGTGGTCTACATGTTGTTTTCCCTCAATTATGGTAATCCCTTTTAAAATAGAATCTATATGCTCACCTTTTTGATAAAAGTTTAAATTATTTCTTGTAATATTTCCACCAAAAGAAAAGGTATGAACAGAGACAATACTTTCTGATTGTTGTTCTATAAAGGTATTGTCTACCAGTGAAGCAGATATATGATCATTTTGAATTTTGTAAAAATCTACAGTTGAATGTCTGTCTGCATAGATTTCTGTTACAACATTTGTAAATACTGCATTTTCTGTTAAGCTTTGATGACGTTCAATAATTTGAACATGCGCATTTTGCTCAACTACAATTAAATTTCTTGGCTGTAACATCGTTGCAGCTTCTGTACCTGTTGTGAAGTTGATAATTTGTATAGGCTTTTCAACCTCAGTATTCTTAGGAATGTGTATGTAGGCACCTTCTTTAGAAAAGGCAGTATTCAATGAGGTTAAATTGTCTTGTTTTGCAATCTTGTTAAAATAATTTTCAATTACAGGTTTGTACTTGGCCTTAGTTAAGGCAGATGACATTAAGCAAACATCTATACTATCATGTGTTGTTTCAGACAAAAAAGAACTGTACTTCCCGTCAATAAAGATGACTTTATAAGTGTCTATATCATGAATAAAGTATTGTTTAACGTCTGCAAGGTTAATAGACTTTTCTTTGTCTGGAAAAATGCTATAATCTTCTTTTAAAATTGTATTTAAAGAGGTGTATTTCCAGGCCTCTAATTTTTTTGAAGGAAATCCAAGTTTTTCAAATTGTTGAAAGGCATCTGTTCTAATTTCATGAATATCAGAGTTGATATTTACGCCATCTTCAAAAGCGACATACGAGGAAACTATTTTTTCTTTTAAATCCATAGTACTGATTTATGATATCATTTCTTCCTTAATCCAGTCATAGCCTTTAGCCTCAAGTTCTAGTGCTAAAGAAGCATCTCCTGTTTTAACTATTTTACCATCATGAAGTACATGAACAAAATCTGGAACAATATAGTCTAAAAGTCTTTGATAGTGTGTAATAACGATAACAGCATTATCTTTGGACTTTAATTTATTAACCCCATTTGCAACAATTCGTAAAGCATCTATATCTAAACCAGAGTCTGTTTCATCTAGAATTGCCAACTTAGGTTCAAGCATTGCCATTTGAAAAATTTCATTACGCTTTTTTTCTCCACCAGAAAATCCCTCATTTAAAGAACGTGATAAGAATTTACGATCAATTTCTAAGAGTTCTGATTTTTCACGAATCATTTTTAGCATATTTTTCGCAGGCATTTCTTCTAAACCTTTCGCTTTCCGATTCTCGTTGATGGCTGTTTTGATGAAGTTAGTAACAGAAACACCAGGAATTTCTACCGGATATTGAAATGATAGAAACACACCAATATGAGCTCTTTCCTCAGGTGCTAATTCACTAATATCTTCTCCATTTAACTCTATAGTTCCATGATCAACCTCATACTCTTCTTTACCCGCAATGATATTTGCTAGCGTACTTTTACCAGCTCCATTTGGCCCCATAATTGCGTGTACCTCACCTGCATTAACCTCTAAATTCAATCCTTTTAGAATTGATTTATTATCTACGCTTGCTTTTAAATTTTCTATTTTTAACATGTTCTTTATACTATTTGCTTGTGATTTTAAGTACAAGTATTAATTTTAATTTATCCAACAGAACCTTCTAGGCTAATTTCTAGTAATTTTTGAGCTTCAACAGCAAACTCCATTGGGAGTTTATTTAGCACTTCTTTACTAAATCCATTTACTATCAAAGCAATGGCTTTTTCAGTATCAATACCCCTTTGATTACAATAAAATAATTGTTCTTCACCTATTTTACTTGTTGTCGCTTCGTGTTCTACTTGTGCAGTTTTATTTTTTACCTCAATGTAAGGGAAGGTGTGGGCACCACATTTGTTTCCCATTAATAAACTATCGCATTGTGAGAAGTTTCTTGCATTTTCGGCTCTTGAATTTATTTGAACTAAGCCACGATAACTATTTTGAGATTTCCCTGCAGATATTCCTTTGGAAATAATAGTTGATTTTGTGTTTTTTCCCAAATGAATCATTTTAGTACCAGTATCTGCTTGTTGATAATTATTTGTTACAGCGATGGAATAAAATTCTCCAACTGAATTATTACCTTTTAAAATACAGCTTGGGTACTTCCAAGTAATCGCAGAACCAGTTTCTACCTGAGTCCAAGATATTTTTGCATTGGTTTCACACAAACCTCTTTTGGTTACAAAATTATATACACCACCTTTTCCTTCGCTATTTCCTGGATACCAATTTTGAACAGTAGAGTATTTAATTTCTGCATCATCCAAAGCGATTAATTCAACAACCGCAGCATGTAATTGATTCTCATCTCTACTAGGTGCTGTACACCCTTCTAGATAGCTAACAAAGCTTCCTTTATCTGCAACAACAAGTGTTCTTTCAAACTGACCTGTACCACCTTCATTGATTCTAAAATAAGTAGATAATTCCATGGGGCAACGAACCCCTTTTGGGATATAACAAAATGAACCATCTGAAAAAACAGCTGAGTTTAAAGCGGCATAAAAATTATCTGATGTTGGAACAACAGTTCCAAGATACTTTTTTACCAATTCAGGATGTTCTTGTATTGCCTCGGATATAGGCATAAATATAATCCCTTTTTCGCCAAGTGTTTTTTTGAAGGTAGTGGCAACAGAAACAGAATCTATTACAATATCTACAGCGACATTTGCTAATCTTTTTTGCTCTTCTAGAGAAATACCTAGTTTTTCAAAAGTAGCAAGTAAGTCTGGATCAACTTCATCAATACTATTTAGTTTAGGCTTTTGTTTTGGAGCAGAATAATAAGCAATTTCTTGAAATTCTGGTTTTTTATAGCTTACGTTTGCCCATTCAGGTTCTTCCATTTTAGACCAAACTCTGAAAGCCTCTAAACGCCAATCTGTCATCCATTTTGGTTCGTTTTTCTTTTTAGAAATTGCACGAACCACATCTTCATTCAATCCTTTAGCAAAGGTTTCACTTTCTATATCAGTATAAAAACCATATTCATATTCTTTGGTTTCTAACTCTTCTCTTAAATCGTCTTCTGTATACTTACTCATTTTAATTATGAATTATAATGAAAAACTTTCTCCGCAACCACAAGTTCTGTTGGCATTAGGGTTGTTAAATATAAACCCTTTTCCGTTTAAGCCTCCTGAAAATTCTAAAGTTGTTCCTACCAAATACAAGAAACTCTTTTTATCAACAACAATTTTAACATCATTATCTTCAAAAATTTTATCATTTTCTTGCTGCTTATTGTCAAAGTCTAAATCGTAGGATAAGCCAGAACATCCTCCGCTTTTTACACCAACTCTAACGAAGTCTGTTTTAGCGTTAAAGCCGTCATCTGTCATTAATTGAATTACCTTATCTCTGGCAGTGTCTGAAACCTTTATCATAACTTTAAATAGATTAACTCTAAATTGTGCGTGCAAAGATACGACATAAGTATAAAAAGTCTAGTGTTGCCTTAATTATATTGATTTATACAAAAATCAATTAATTTTATCAATCACGAAAATCTGGGTTGTTAATAAATTCAAAATCTGTCAATGTCAGTAAAAAAGCTTTTAAAGCTATTTTTTCTTCAGCTGAGAGCTGAACTCCTCCTTGACTTACTTTTTTCATTAAAGGGTCTATAGTGGGAGAAAATTGTAACCCTTCACTGTAGTGGTTTATAACTTCCTCTAAGGTAGCAAACCTACCGTCGTGCATATAAGGAGCACTAAAAGTAAGGTTTCTTAGGGTAGGTGATCTAAACTTTCCATTGTCATTAGGGTCTCCCGTAACAGTACCTAATCCCAAATCATTAAAATTGGCATCTAAACCATTGTTGTGGAACTTATTATCTGTCCATAAAGGGTTGTTATCACTTCCATGGCAATGGAAACAATCTCCTTTTTCTTCATCCATAAAAACAGCAAAACCGTTCAGTTCTTGCAAACTTAATGTAGCGTTACCAAGAAGATATTGATCAAATTTTGAGTTTCCAGAGATCAAAATTCTTTCAAACTGAGCTATTGCTTTTGCAACCAGCGTAGAATCTATTGAGGTAGTGCCAAAAGCTCTAGAAAAAAGGATGGGATATTCAGGGTCTTGTTCAAGCCTAGTAACTACATTATTCCAATTATTATGCATTTCTATAGGGTTTATAACAGGCTCTAAAGCTTGTCTTTCAAGGCCTAGCTCTTTTCCATCCCAAGCAAACCTATCACTAAAATTCCAAGCTAAATTTATGAGCGGCATTGAATTTCTAACACCAAAAACACCCTCAATTCCGTCGCTAAAACGAGTGTCGTCCGTAAACGAATTTTGTGGCTTATGACATGTTGCACAAGCTTGTGTATTGTTCCCAGAAAGTTTTTTATCAAAAAATAATTTTCTACCTAATGCAACCCCTTCCTCAGTTAAAGGATTATTATTTGGAATTAATGGATCTATTAATTTTTGTTGAAAAAGTTCGGGAACTTTGAGTGAAAAAGGCACTGGGATATATTCTTCCTCTAAATCTGTGTCTTGGTTTGAACAAGACATAAAAACCAAGATTAAAAAAAATAAAAGAAGATTTTTTACATTCATTTTATTGAGTAATGGAAACTAAATCAAATACAGATGAACCGTTTTGATTCATTAATAGCTGCACATCATAATTTCCCATTAAATTTATATCATATTCATTTAAATCCCAAATATTTGGGTTTTTAAACCATTCTGAAACCTCCATTTGTATAGTAATATTTGTGTTGCTGCCAACAGTTACTCTTCCAACATTAAGGGTAAAAGAGGTGTCTACAGCATCATTTATATTTGTTGGGTCTATGGCGCTAATGACATGATAATTAAAAGGTGCTTCCGCAGAGGCTGTGTTTATATATTTTCCATCAAATTGCATAAAATGATAGCCCCCCCCTAAAGGAGCAGGCACATTAAAGTTAGCTGTATTTAAATCTGGGTAAGCCCCATCTGTGTTATCTGCTCTTTTTAAACCAAACCTAAAAGTAACGGCACTATATTCTCCAGGTAAAATACCTTCAGAGGTCCTAAAGGACATACCTTCGTTATTTGTAAGATCCACTAAATTATAATCATTAAGAACCGTCACTTCACCACTTTCATGAGTTAATGAGACTTCAGAGACTACATACCTCAAGCGTTCTATACTAAGCATTTGATCATTTTCATTTGTAAACTTTAGTTGTCCAAAGTCGGCATTTGTAATTTCTGTTCCATTCCAAGAATGATTAAAGTTAAGTGTAATTGCAACAGGGTTTAGAATAATGTCTTTATCTTCACTACAACTAGTTATAACAATAGAGAAACAAATAATTGCTAATATTTTCTTCTTCATTTTTAATTTATTTTTATGATTAAAAGGTCTGTAAACCCCTTGTTAACCAAAATGTCTCCATTAAAGCTACTTGTTTCCCCTACAGCAATAATAGTTCCATTTGTTAATTGAACGGCATCATAAGCAAAATCGATTTCTGCACCTCCAACTGTTGTTTCCCAGATGAGTTGACCTGAATTGTTTATTTTAGTTACCCAAGCATCGTTTTGCCCCTGATTTTTATTCACATCTCCATTTGAACTTCTAGAACTTCCTGCAATTATAAATCCACTATCAAAAGTTGAGCTTATAGATTTAGCTACATCAAAATTAGACCCTCCATATGATTTTTCCCATATAGTATCTCCATTATCAGATATTCTCAAAACCCAAAGGTCTGCTCCTCCATTATTAAAAGATACATCTTGTTCTTCGCTTCTAGTATCACCAACAATAATATGATCTCCATTATCAGTAGAAATTACTCCTCTAGCTTCATCGATTTCTGAGCCACCATATGATTTCTCCCATATGATATCACCAGAAGCATTAGATTTTATTACCCAAAAATCATAGGCCCCTTTATTATTTGAAATATCAACATCATTACTGTCAGAGCCGCCAACCGTTATTAAATCGCTATTAGTATTCTCAATAATTCCCGCAGGGTTATCTGTAAAAGATCCACCATAAAAACGAGACCATACCGTACCTCCGGAAGCATTAATTTTTATAGACCAATAATCTCCTCCTGCATGTCTTGGCGAATACCTTCCAGTATTTCCATCTCCTCCTGAGGCCGTAACATCTAAAACTCCAGAAAGCATAAAATGATTATCTGACGTTTCTAGTATCGATACACCTTCATCAACTCCGCTATAACCAAAAGATTTTTCCCAAGTGATAGCGCCTGTAGCATTAATTTTAATCACCCAGAAATCTCTATTACCATTATTAATTGTAACATCTCCATCTGAACTATCTGAATATCCTATTAGTGCATACCCCCCGTCTGAGGTTTGAATTAGCTGGCTTCCCCTGTCGTCACCTGAACCCCCATAGGTTTTATTCCACTCTAACAGCGTCTCTGAATTAAATTTGAGCATCCAATAATCATAATTTTCACTACTCTTTCCGGTAACATCTCCATCCATACTTTGGGTATAGCCTAGAACAGCAAAACCCCCATCCGAAGTTGCAATTACAGATTTTGCAACATCATTTTTTGACCCTCCAAAAGTTTTTGCCAGCTCCAGAGAACCATTAGAAATTGGAATTATTGTGTTAAGATCTTTGTCTGTGTTGCAAGAACCGATAAAAATTAGGACGGTAAAAAAAAGCAGAAATTTTCTCATTGATTTAATTTCTTTTCCTCACAATATAAAAACCGGTATTAATATCACTTATAATAATGTTTCCACTAGCGAAATAGGGATATACATTCCATACTCCATTAAAAGAAGCATTGTCATTTGAAGGGTAGGTGTCAAAAAACCCCGTTTCTGTCATAGTTCCGTTACTAATATTGCTAACATCTACTATTCGAATTCCAGCAGAATAATTAGCGAGGTAATAATCAGTTCCTTTAACATATCCGTTATGATCTATAGCTGTTGTAGGGCCAAAATAATTCATATGAATAGAAGGAGCGTCTAAATCGGTAAAATCAAAAACAATGTTTTTTGTATTTCCTCCAAAGTTTCGTTCATCCAATTCGTCACCTAAAATAAAGTAGTTTAAATCTTGTGTAAACCAACCCTGGTGAGTATATCCAATATTAGGATAATTTATGGCTGAAATTTGTGTTGGATTCGCTTTATCTGTTACATCAACTATTACCACTTCGTTTTGATTACTTCCTATTAAAATTTCTCTCCCTGTATAATCATTGTCAGGACCATTGTAGGTGACAACTTGTGCATCATGAGAATAGGCGTCTTCTCCATATCCGCCAGCAGCTACTGGGTTTAACGGATTAGATATGTCTACAAAATGCGGCCCACCACTGTACGTGTTTGTGCCAACAGCATAGGCATATCCTTGAGTATCATTGATAACGATGTTGTGTGCATCTCCAAAACCATCATAATGTGCGTCTGATGTAAAAGTTTCGGGAGGTTGGTTGGCAGAAACATTCCCTAATTTTGTAAGATCAAAAACCTGCATTCCATGACCAGGTGCCTCGCTCACAATAAAAGCATAGTTCCCATAGGTTTTAATATCTCTCCAAGAACTATTTGTTGTATGTGTTGGTAAAAACCCAACAATTCTTGGGAATTCTAGGTTAGAAATGTCAATAAAAGAAGTTCCCGTATTCAGACCCATTAATGCATATTCTTTTCCAGTAGATGGATCTGTCCAGCCCCAACAATCATTTCCAGAACTTCCACCTAAAGTGGTTAAATCTATGTGCCCAATTAAATCATAGTTGTTGCATGGGTAAATTCCTGCAAATCCATTTTCACAATAATTAAGAACAAATTGAGGAGTTTCGTCTACGTCAATAATTGAAAATGTAACAGTCTTTATTTCGCTAATATTTCCTACAGCATCATTAGCAGTTACTTCAAAACTGTAGCTAGATTTCATTTCAAAATCAGGGTTAGCATCTAGGCTTACAACACCATTGTTTAGAGACAACAAGTCTGCATCTTGACCCTCTAAAGAATATCCAGTTATCTCAATATTATCAGTAGCCACAATTACATAAACTGTTTGTCCTGCCCCGGTATTTTCAATTAAGTCTATTCCAGTATCCCCAGATATTATTTGAGGAAGTGTTATTTCCAGAAGTACAGATCTATCGCATGAGTAGGTTATTATTCCTAAAAATAATAAAAGCATGACATGTTTTTTCATAGTGGTAAAGGTGTTAATATAAAATTATTTTTTTGTAAATGAGATTATTTACTTTGACAATATACATTCCTTTTAAGTTTTTTTCTAAAGGGAGAACGAATTCTTTATCATTTATATTATGCTTAGAGAAAACTTGAAAAATAATAAAGAGAAGTTTATATTTCATTATTCACAGCATTCTATAACCCAAAGGTAACAGATTTAAAGGGATACAGCATTAAAAACATCATAGTATAAATAAAGGAGGTTTATTTTCTAGATGTGTATATCTTTGCAAGATGTTAGAAGATAAAAATCAATCGAGAACGTCGTTGGCTGAACTGGGAGAGTTTGGTTTAATTAATCATATCACAAAACACTTTAAGATTTCTCATAAAACAACTGTAAAAGCGGTTGGTGATGATGCTGCCGTTCTAGAGAGTTCAAAAAACCAAACATTAATAACTACAGATTTGTTAATTGAGGGCGTACATTTTGATTTAAGCTATATGCCACTTAAACATCTGGGATATAAGGCCGTGGTAGTTAACCTTTCTGATGTTTTTGCAATGAATGGGGTGGCAGAGCAAATTACGGTATCTATTGCAGTATCAAATCGTTTTCCTCTGGAAGCAATTGAAGAACTCTATGCTGGTATTCAGTTAGCCTGTGAAACCTATACTGTTGATTTAATTGGTGGTGATACCACATCATCTACAAAAGGGATATTAATATCTGTTACGGCTATTGGTAAAGCACCAAAAGAAGAGATTGTTTATAGAAATGGCGCTAAAGAGACTGATTTAATTGTAGTTTCAGGAGATTTGGGGGCAGCGTATCTTGGATTACAGGTTTTGGAAAGGGAAAAACAGGTGTTTAAGGTAAATCCAAAAAATCAGCCAGATTTAGATAATTACACCTATTTAATTGAGCGTCAATTAAAACCTGAAGCAAGAAAAGACATTCCTGTACTTTTAAAAGAAATGGATGTACAACCTACATCTATGATTGATATTTCTGACGGATTATCTTCTGAAATTATGCATATATGTTCACAAAGTGAGGTTGGTTGTAAAATTTACGAAGATAAAATTCCTTTAGACCCTCAAGTAATTTCTGCTTGTGAAGAGTTCGATATAGATAGCACTATGGTAGCTTTGAGTGGAGGTGAAGATTATGAATTGTTATTTACGGTGCCTATAGCAGATTTTGAGAAAGTTAAAGGAAATCCTCACCTTTCTATTATAGGTCATATTACGGATAAATCAGCTGGGTTAAATTTAGTAACAAGAGCAGGTCAAGAATTAGAATTGAAGGCACAAGGATGGAATGCTCTTGAAAATAAACAAGGTTAACCTAAAGAGGAAAGAGATTGTCTAATAAATGTATTCAAGATTCTAGTTAATTCGTCTGAGTTTTCAATGTGACTCATATGACCTCCAGACAAAACAACTGTCTCAGACTGTGTTTCTTCGGCTTCTTTTATTCCTTTATTTACAGGTAATACAGGGTCTTTTTTTCCGAGAATAAACAATTTTTTAAAATGATTATTTTTTAAAACAGACAACCTGTTTGGTCGTATTCTCATTCCTTCTTGACTCGCACTATAGCCTTGTAAAGAAGTTTGTAAAGCTTCGGACAAGGCAAGTTGTATCTCAGGATTAAATATCTCTTTACTCCTCTCACTAAACAAATTAATAAAAGACATTCTTACAATATTAGTTAAATTAATCTGTGCCATTTTATTAGCTCTTTCTCTTAACTTTTTTCTCGAAGTATCATCAGAGGCTGCTGTAGCATTTAATAAACACAACCCCCTAATCATTTCTGGATTTTTTTCTGATAATGCTAGCGAAACATAACCACCCATGGAATGGCCAATAAGTGTAATTTTTCGAATTCGTAAGGTTTTTAAAACTGCAGCAACCGCATCGGCCATTAACTCCATAGGGTGAATATAACCAAGGCATTCTGTATGCCCATGACCCAATAAATCTATTGCCAGCACCCTTTTGTTTTTAGAAATTTCAGGGATAATTTCATTCCACATGTGCTTGTTTTCTAAAAAACCGTGTAATAACACCACTACGGCTCCTTTTCCAGAATCTGTATATGAAATTTTAGTATTTTTAAACGACAGCCATTTTTCCATAGTACAAAAATATGTATCTTTCCTACTTGTCACAGAATTTTTTTCATGTTTTCATCACTTTTTGTAAGATTTATTGATAAACAAGAATTAAGATAAAAATTTGCCTTAATTTTAAGAATATTTATAGTATAACGGTGCAATATTTAGACGTGTTTTTGGTAAACAAAAGTTCTTTTCAGAATATGGTTTTGATCATTTTTGTCAAAAGTACGTTTTGTTTGATTTTCACCTTTTTTGACCCTTTTTTGAAGATTTTTGCCCTTTTTTTACAAAAAAACAACAATAATGATTAAAAAAAGAGAAGTTTGGATTACCAGTTTTGCTCTCTTTGCTCTTTTTTTTGGAGCTGGAAATCTTATTCTACCTCCTTTTTTAGGCGCTAATTCAGGAGAGCAATGGGGGTTGGTTTTTTTAGGGTTTACCATAACAGCTGTTTTTATTCCTATTTTAGGAATATTAGCTCATGCAAAAGTACAAGGAACCATGTATGATCTAGCAAGTAAAGTTGCTCCTTGGTTTAGTTCTTTGTATTGTGTTATCATGTACTTAATAGCAATTACAATTCCAGCTCCTAGAACTGCTTCAGTTGCACACGAGATGGCTATTCACCCTTTTTTTGGCACTAGCTCATTACTTACAAGTAGTATTTATTTTCTATTGATTTTTGTTTTTGTGATGAACCGCTCAAGGGTATTGAGTTTAATTGGAAAGTTTTTAACTCCAATTATTCTTGTTATACTGATGGCTATCATACTATTGGCCATAACAGGTAATCCAAAAACAATGAAATTAAATGTATATGAGGTGCCTTTTGTAAGTGGAATATTGGAAGGGTATCAAACATTTGATGCTATTGGGGGTGTTTTAATAGGTGCAGTTATAATTATTTCATTGGGAAACAGGGGGGTAACATCATATGATGACAAAAAAAGTCTAATTACTAAAGCTGGTTTGATTGCAGGATCTGGCTTAATTCTAGTTTATGGAGGGTTAATTTTTAGTGGAGCTACATTAAGCACTCTTTTGCCTGTAAGTGGAACAAGAACTGAAGTTCTAACAAGTTTAAGTTCGCAAACACTTGGTGCAATTGGAACTTCTTTTTTAAGTGTTTTAGTGGCATTGGCTTGTTTTACAACTGCCGTTGGTATTGTTACAGGAACCTCAGATTATGTTAAAGAAATGTTTAAAAATTCACAAAAAGCATATGTTATAACCGCTTTTATAAGTTGTGTGTTAGGAATTCTTATTGGTCATTTTCAAGTAAGTTTCATTATCAAAGCAGCCATTCCTGCATTAATGTTTATTTATCCAATAACTATTGTGTTGATTTTACTGAATGTAGTTCCAAAGCGATTAACTTCTTCTCTTGTGTTCAAAGGAGTAGTAATAACAACATTAGTCTTTAGTATTCCAGATTTTTTAGGATCACTAAACCTAGGACATTTATTAGATCCCATTACTCAATGGATTCCGTTTTCAACCCAAAGTTTAGGATGGGTTTTTCCAGCATTTATAGCTTTCATTTTTTTAAATGTTTATAGTCAAAGAATTAAAATGAGTAATTCATAAGCCTTTTAATCCTAGAAAATAAAATTATATTTGCATTAAATACTATGCTAAATCACTATACTTATTTAAATGAAAACACCTCAAAGTGGGTAAGCTTTGTTCATGGTGCAGGTGGGAGTAGCTCTATTTGGTTTAGGCAAATAAGAGCATTTAAAAAAGAATTTAACGTGTTGGTTTTAGATCTTAGAGGCCATGGTAATACGAACCCTACTTTTAAAGACACCTTTAATAATGAGTATACGTTTAACGCCATAACAGAAGATATTTTAGAGGTTTTAACGTACTTAAAAATTAAAAAATCGCATTTTATTGGGATCTCTTTAGGGACAATTCTTATTAGAAATTTAGCAGAAAAGAGACCAGATCTAGTAGAAAGCATGGTTCTTGGAGGGGCTATTTTAAAATTAAATTTTCGCTCTCAAGTTTTAATGCGTGTTGGAAATCTATTTAAATCTGTTGTTCCCTATATGATGTTGTACAAATTGTTTGCTTTCATTATTATGCCAAGGAAAAATCATAAAGAGTCTAGACTTCTTTTTGTCAATGAAGCAAAAAAATTATATCAGAAAGAATTTATTAGATGGTTTAAACTCACGGCAGAAATTAACCCTTTATTGCGTTTTTTTAGAGCCAAAGACATAAAAATACCTACTTTATATGTTATGGGAGAACAAGATCATTTATTTTTACCATCTATAAAAAGAGTTGTTAAAGAACACATTGAATCCTCATTATATGTGGTAAAAAATTGTGGTCATGTTGTAAACGTGGAGCAACCAGATGATTTTAATACAAAAACAATAGGGTTTCTAAATAGCCTTTCTTCATAAAACATAGGAATTAGCTTTTATTCATCAAAGCCTCAATTTCATCTGCTTCAATAGGTATATTACCCATTAAATTAAAAGGTTCTCCAGATTTTTGAACTACTACATCATCCTCTAAACGAACTCCAAAACCTTCTTCGGGAATATAAATACCAGGCTCTACAGTAAAAACCATATTTTCTTCTATTGGTAAATGTAACAACCCATAATCATGAGTATCTAATCCGATATGATGAGATGTACCATGCATAAAATATTTTTTATAAGCGGGCCAATCTTTATCTTCATTTTGAACGTCAGCCTTATCTAATAAGCCTA
>Ga0206125_10000257_pt1 | contig 71321 bp, 65 predicted proteins | sample Helgoland_Spring_4_FD_148598 | JGI IMG/M metagenome (GOLD analysis project Ga0206125, IMG submission 148598) | Pelagic subsurface seawater microbial communities from Kabeltonne, Helgoland, North Sea - Helgoland_Spring_Bloom_20160331_1 | ecosystem: Environmental > Aquatic > Marine > Epipelagic ...
ACCATTTAGCCACAACACCTTCTTCCATGGTGTCACTTAAGCGAGGCATGTTTACTACTATTGCCATATGTTATCCTAAATTATTTTTTAATCTTCCTCTTCTAATTTGCAAATGCTAAATTATAAGCGTTATTCTTTTTAAACCTTCTTATACTATTTGATAAAAGGGTAATCTTCTTGTTCGTAGACCACATCATGTAATTGACTGACTTCAGGATATGGAGACTCATCAGCGAATTTTTCACATTCTTTGACCATATCTTTAACTTCCTGATTTATTTTCTCAATTTCTTCTTGTGTAGCGTAATTTTTGTCTTTGATGATATCTAGTATTTGAGTAATTGGATCAATTTTTTTGTATTCTGCAACTTCATCTTTAGTTCTATAATGTTGAGCATCTGACATGGAATGCCCACGGTAACGGTAGGTTTTCATTTCTAAAAATGTAGGGCCTTCACCTCGTCTGGCTCTTTGAATTGCTTCATCTACAGCTTCAGCTACTTTTATAGGATTCATTCCATCTACTGGTCCACAAGGCATTTCATAGCCTAAACCTAATTTCCAAATATCAGTATGGTTTGCAGTTCTTTCTACTGAGGTACCCATTGCATATCCATTATTTTCAACAATAAATACTACAGGTAATTTCCAAAGCATTGCCATGTTAAATGTTTCATGAAGAGAACCTTGTCTTGCGGCACCATCTCCAAAGCAAGTTAGGGTAACCCCATCGCTTCCTTTGTATTTATCGCCAAATGCAATTCCAGCACCCAGAGGAATTTGACCACCAACTATTCCATGACCACCATAAAACCCGTGTTTTTTTGAAAAAATATGCATTGAGCCTCCCATACCTTTAGAAGTTCCTGTGACTTTTCCATACAATTCGGCCATTACTCTTTTTGGATCAACCCCCATACCAATTGGTTGAACATGATTTCTGTAGGCAGTAATCATTTTATCTTTAGATAAATCCATGGCATGTAAAGCACCGGCTAAAACAGCTTCTTGGCCATTGTATAAGTGAAGAAAACCTCTAACTTTTTGTTGGATATAAACTGAAGCTAATTTATCTTCAAATTTTCTCCAAAATAACATGTCTTTATACCAGTTAATGTAGGTTTGCTTTGTGACTTTTTTCATTCTCTTTTATTGTTTTTTTTCAAATTAGAAACCTTAATAAATTAATGGATTCTTTGTACAAAAATAAATGAATTAAATAGAATAAAAAAAGTAGTCGTAATTAAATTAATTACAACGATTTCGTTTGGTAGCTTTATTTGTCTTTTGCTATGATAACAGTGGCCTTAGCACCAGTGGCAAGATTCCATTCATTCGATGAAATTACGTTTCCAGCATCATCAAAAACTGTAAAACCAGCTGTGTTTGGTCCTGAAGTTCCTTGGTTTAATGCAATAAAAGCAATTTTGTTAATTCCTACCTGTAATGGTAGATCAAAACTTTGATAAGAACTGTACAAAGTGATGTTTCTAATTACAGGAATATCATTGATGGTGATTGTTACTCTATCTCCATCTGGATATTGAAAATCTCTGCAAATAATGCGCACAGCTTTAGATTGTGTTCTAAAGCTACCAAGATCTTGATCAATTTTAGGAAAAGGTGCATTTATTTTTTTCCAAGATTTCAAAAAACGTTCTTCTGATATTTTGGCTGCAGAAAGAATTCCTTTATCCTTTAAGTCTTCTTTTTTCTTTTTAGCATCTTGTTTATTTTTATTGTCAAATGCTTTTTTAAAACCATCATTATTTCCAATGTCTAAAGACACTGGTTTTTTGATTTTTTTGTTTGGAATTCCTATGATAACATTTTTCCCTATGTTTTTTTTATTCGAATCGGAGAGTGTATCCGTCTGACTAAATAGAGAGAAAGAAATTAAAAATAAAAAATAAAAAATAGTTGAGAATAATTTCAAAGTAATTAATTTAATATATCATGATTTACAAATATAATGCCGTTGTAGTTGTAAGTCCTTTAGATTTTGTTAAAACTTCTATTATTCAATTGTAAAATTAAAGTAAGTAGTTGGGTAGAGCTCATTTTTTAATGTAAAGTGCCACCATTCATTATCATAGGGTATGAAACCGTTTTTTATCATAATAGATCTAAGTAACATTCTGTTTTTCGTTTGTTTATCAGTGATTTTTTTATAATATGGATGAGACTTTTCGCCAAAAAAATCATAAGAACTACCCATGTCTAGTTCTTTATTCGTTTTTATATCAACAATAGTAAGATCTACTGTACTGCCTCTTGTATGACCAGATTTTAAGGCAATATAACCTAGTGTAAACAATTCAGATTTTTGAACATCCGGGTAATATAACTGTTTCATTAAGGTATCATTCAATACTTTGGCCCATCTGACAAAATGATCTACAGCTTGTTGGGGTCTGTAGGCATCAAAAATTTTAAGACTGAGGCCAGAAAGCATCAATTTAGTTTGAATTTTTTTTAGTGCCTTGGCTGCAGGTGTTGATATAATAAGGCTATCTTTTATGTATCCATCAATAGGCTGTCCTATAAAATTATTTGAAGTACTATATCTTAACTCCTTCTTAATTGTAGCATCAATTTCTGAAACATAAGAAAATCCTTGCGGGAGTGTTTGACTGTTAATTTGAGAACTGATCAATACTATAAAAATAATAATAAGTGATTTCATGCCTTAAAAGTATTGAAAATATTTAATTTTGCTCTTATGGAAGCATTAACATTAACCACACCCGCCTTATTATTTTCAGCAATATCTTTAATTATGTTAGCCTACACCAACCGATTTCTAGCCTACGCTGCAGTAATTAGAAATCTACATGCTGTTTATTTAGATAATAAAGATGAATCGTTACTCAGACAAATTAAAAACCTCAAACTAAGACTTACGCTAACACGTTGGATGCAAATATTTGGGATAGGAAGTTTATTATTGTGCGTCTTAACCATGTTTTTAATTTATATAGAATGTAAACTTGTGGCCATTTGGTTATTTGGTATAGCACTGTTGTTATTGCTTGTTTCACTCACTTTATTAATCAGAGAAATACAAATTTCATCACAAGCATTAGAACACCATCTTGCCGATATAGAAGAACATTTGAAAAAAAAATAAGAGTTGTTGTATTTCAAGCAACTCTTATTTAATAGTCTAACAAAATTAAACCTATATTTTCTTTTTCATTTAATTGTTACTTTGTTAACTGCCAGAAATACTTCCGCCGGATGATGTTTTTCTTTTTATTTTTTCTGGATTCCCTTCAAAAGAAATACTTCCTCCACTACTAGCTTTTCCATCAATAGATTCTGATGCATGGACACTTATACTTGCACCACTACTTACCTTTGTCGTAACATTTTTAGACAGTAACTTATAGGCATTTATGGAGCTACCACTTGATGCACTTGTTTCATGGTTTGTGGACTTTCCTTTAATTTTCATGTTTGACCCACTACTAGAACTTGACACTACGCTGTTAGCATTTACATCTATATTAGCACTTGCGCCACTACTGGTATTTGATATAAGGTTAACAGCTGTAACCTCTAGAGTTAACCTTGCGCCACTACTAGAACCAATGTGAAGATCTGTAGCTTTTAATACATTAGTAGTGATCACATTACTACCACTAGAGGCTCTTAACTCTTCCAGGGTATTTACAGTTAAATACACTTTTTTTGAAGCAGATTTCCAAATATTTTTCTCTGTGTAAATTTTTAATTTTCCATCCTCAAGCTCTGTGATAATAATGTCATGCAAATTTTCGTCAGCTTCTACAGTTAGTGAAACTTCATTCCCTTGGTCTATTATTAATTCTATACCCGTACTTACTTTAACTTTAGTAAAATCTTCATTAATATCTCTTTTAATAGAGATTACATTATTGTTTCCTTCAATCCTATTTAGCATATCTATACCGCATGACGAAAGGGTAGTAAGGATTAGGAAGGCTGTAAATTTGATGATAATTAGTTTCATAGTTTTTATTTTTGACAAATGTATTATTTTACTTGTATTTAATTAAAAATTAATAACTCAATTGTTGATTTTTTTAGATGAACTGTTTAATAACTACCTAGACCTACTTTACTATCATTTAATTCTTAGCTTTGGATAAATATTTATTAAAAAATAATGACACAACTTCAGTATATTTCTTCAATTTTATTAGCACTTTATTTTGTTGGTATTATGGTGGTTGTACTCAGAGCAAAAAAAAGTACTTCTGCAGAAGACTATTTTTTAGCAGGCCGGCAACTGCCTTTTTGGGCCTTGTCTATTACCTTTATTGCTTCATGGTGGGGAGGTGGTTCTGCCATAGATTTGGTAGATCATGGTTTTAACCAAGGAATCAGCTCTTTTTGGATTTATGGCATGCCTGTACTTTTTTCTACCTTTTTAATGTACCTTTTTTCTAAAGCCATTAGAAAAATTGGTACTATTACCCAGCCACAACTTATGGAAGCTCGCTACAATAAAAAAGTAGCTTTTTTACTTTCGTTACTCATCTTAATTTTTATGATTTTAGGAGTAGCTACCCAAGCGGTTGTAATTGGTAATTTCTTTCAATCTTTTTTTGATATTGATTATAAAATAGCAGCTCTTGTAGGCACTAGTATTGTGTTATTATATTCCTTCTTTGGAGGTTTTAAAGGAGTGGTTATTACAGATATTATTCAGTTTGTATTTTTACTTATAGCTGTTGTAGTTCTTTTTGTAGTTGCTTACCAACATTCTGGCGGTTTTGAAAAAGTACAAGAAATTGCTTTAGAACAAAACAAACCAGCATTCTTTTCCTTTTTTCATAACATTTCAAACAACCTAGTTTTTATTATAACCTTTGGCTGTTCTTGGATGATACAAGCCAATATTTGGCAAAGAATTTCCGCAACTAAGAAACCCAATGATGCAAAAAAAATGATGTCTTTAGCTTTCTTTGTATTTATTCCATTGTACCTTATTGTTACTTTAACAGGGGTATTAAGTTTAGGTATATTTGATGCTATACCAGAAGGAGGTATTGTCCCAGCCATGATTGTTAAATTTATGCCTGTTGGCTTGGCTGCCTTTATTTTTGTTGGCCTGTGTTCTGCAATTATGTCTACCATGGATTCTATGATAAATACCGGAGCTTTGGTGCTTAGTGTAGATATTTATAAGAGTAAAATAAAACCAAATGTTAGTGCTAAGGAAATTGTATTTGTAGGGAAAATTTCTACAGTAGTCATTGCTTTATTAGGCTTACTAATTAGTTTAGAGATACGTTCAATACTTCGCATTGCTTGGATAGGGTCAGACTTTTTAGCCACCGGAGCCTTTGTGCCTTTGGTTTTGGCTTTTATTTGGAAAGCAGGAAACTCTAAAGGAGCATTTGCCTCCATTATATTTGGTCTCATATTCTCTAGCTACAACATGCTTGTAGCCCTGGGTGTAAAACTACCTACAGCCTGGGAAATTGCTTCAGTAGAACAGGCGCTTATTGGTATGGTAACTTCTGCTGTTATCTTTGTTGGTGTTAGTTTACTTACCAAACCTGAGGTAGAGAAGTCAACTCAGTTTATTAAAAAAGCAGGTATGGTATAAGCGAATTTGGGTATTAACTTAATCTAAATATTTTTTTAAAAAATTAACGCAACCTTTAAATAATTTGGCACCTTATATAAGTATACTTATATAAAAAATAATTTTTTTTATTTTGTATTATTGGAAAGGTTTTTGATATAAATGTTTCATACGGCCATCACAAAAAAAACGTTATGAAATTTTTAAAATATTCTTTATTCTTTATTGCTTTTGCATTAATATTTAGTGTCCTTAAAATTTTAGTTTTTGAAAACGAGGTCAATTCTTTATTTATTTTAGAGACTTTTGTTGCAAGTATAATTACCACAATAGTGATTTATTTTTTTAATAACTATTCAGAAAATTAAGGCCTAATAGATTTTTGAATATTACCCAAACAAACAAGCCATTTTTCATTTTATGATCCACTAAGTTTTAGGTATTATTTCTCAATACTTTTCCCTTTATTCAATTTCTAAGCTCATAATTTATAAGTATCTTTCGCAACAAATTTATACTTCATGAACATTACACCTAAAAGAATCAATAGATTTATGTTTTTTAAATTACCTCTTGCATATTTGGGAGGAGTTCGGGTGGTTTCAATTCAGGAAGAAACAGCTATAGTTAGTATTACTCACAAATGGATGAATCAAAACCCTTTTAAATCTATGTTCTGGGCAGCACAAGGTATGGCTGCAGAAATGGCAACTGGGGTATTGGTAATGAAAGGTATAGAAAATATTGGAAAAAATGTATCTATGTTGGTTACCAATCAGCGTGGTAATTTTACCAAAAAAGCTACAGGTAAGATTAGATTTGAATGTCATCATGGTGGGTTGGTAGCCAATGCTTTAGAAGAATCTAACAAAACCGGAGAGGGTAGAGTTATTACCATGAAGGCAGAAGGCTTTAATACAGAAGGGGTTTCTGTATGTAATTTTCACTTTGAATGGAGTCTTAAAGTAAAACAATAAGCATATTCTACTATTTTTCTGTTTCTTTAATAGTGGCTACAAATTCTGCTAGTTTCTTACCATAAAAGGATTGCTGTACTTCTCTTGATAAGGAATTATTAATACTGTCTAAGTATTTTACGTTAGCATTTACCAACTCAGTTAAAGTTATAAAAGCAGCAGCTTCTGAATCTGAGTTGTTTAAAGCAAAATTAATCGTGTAGATGTATTTTTTTAAATTTTGTTTTTCAGCTTGTTTTCTTAAAGATTGAGAGGTTTCTAGATCTTTTTCCTTCTGTGCTTGCATATTAGCTGCTAAAAGATCTAGTTGTTTCGCTTGAAACTTGCTAGCCGTTACCCTATAGTTTTCTAAAATTTTTTGGTTACTAGACCCCTCTATTACTGGTGATACTCCAAACTTTTCTACTTTATCATTTATGGATATTGTACCTTCTTCACCAAAGAAAGAAAGTGTACTTTGATTTTGATCCAAACTTAGGAAATACATTTCTGGAGAACTAATATTATCTGTTAGCGTAAAGGTGTCTTTTCCAAATAATCGAATAGAATCTACTGAAATTATAAGGGTATCTCTCATTTTTTTTAGATATAAAGTCCCTTTTTTTATTCCTTTAATTTTTCCTTGAACCACCATATTTCCCAACTCTTTTTCTTTAGAGCAAGCAACTATTAAGAGCAATAAACCAATTACCAATATTTTCTTCATAAGATTATAAAACTTTAGGTTGCAAATATGCAGATTTCTATTTAAACAGATGCAGCTAATTCTAATAAAATAGTACAGCCAATGGCAGCTATGGTTCCAATAGCATAGCCAAAAACAGCCAACAATACACCCACAGTAGCCAACGATGGATGAAAAGCAGAAGCTACAATAGGAGCAGAGGCGGCACCACCCACATTGGCTTGGCTACCAACTGCTAAAAAGAAAAAGGGTGCTTTAATAAGTTTTGCCACCAGTATTAATAACCCTGCATGTATTGTCATCCAGACAACACCAATAACAATTAAGCCCCAGTTATCAAAAATCATGGTTAGATCCATTTTCATTCCAATAGTGGCAACAAGCATATATATAAAGATGCTTCCAATTTTACTAGCTCCTGCACCCTCATAATTTTTTGCTTTGGTATGCGATAATAAGATGGCAATAATAGTAGAAATACTTACCAGCCAGAAAAATTGAGATCCTAAGAAAGTAAAGATGTTTTTTGCTATTTCAGAATTAATACCAGCAACTACTTCATTAAAAAAAGCAGCTAGATAACCTGCAGCAAAGTGGCCAAAACCAACGGTTCCAAAGGCAATGGCTAGAATAATCATATAATCTGTGAGTGTTGGGTTCTTTTTTATTTTTTGAGTGAAAGAAATTACTTTTTCTTTTAATTCTTCAATGGCAGAAGTGTCTGCTTTAAGCCATTTATTGATGGCGTCTTTTTTTCCAATACTTATAAGTAAAATAGCCATCCAAACGTTGGCAACAACAATATCTACAAAGATCATTCCTCCATATTTTGCCGGATTGTATTTGTAAATTTCTAACATAGCAGTTTGGTTGGCACCTCCACCAATCCAACTTCCGGCCAGGGTAGAAAGACCTCGCCAAACGGCATCAAAATCTGCACCACCAACAGTTTCTGGAGATACCAAAGAAATAAGTAATATGGCTATAGGGCCTCCAATAATAATCCCAACAGTACCCGTAAAAAACATAATTAATGCTTTAGAACCCAAATTAAAAATAGCCTTTAAATCTATACTTAAAGTCATTAATACTAGGGCAGCAGGTAGTAAGAATCTACTGGCTACATAGTATAATTGAGAACTTCCTTTTACAACTTCACCACTAGCATTTGTGTTTTGCCATTCGGGAGCTATAGCGCCTATGGTGGTGAAGATAGCTGGTATAAAATAGGCCATAAATAGACCAGGTATAATTTTGTAAAATTTATGCCAAAAGCCACTTGTTTTAGATTCTGTATAAAATACAAAACCAAGTGATATCATTAAAATTCCGAATACAATTGCATCATTGGTAAAAAGTGGTTGTTCCATGATTTAGATTTTAGCTAAAATACTAAAATAGTGGTGTAAAAAAAGCGAAGTTGAAAAACTTCGCTTTGGATATTAAAACTTTTGTATTTCCTTAAAAGGAGAAATACGAATAGTTTCTAATGTTGTTTTATACGTCTTCCAATCGGTCTCAAAAAACGCATTAGTTTGGCTTATAGCTATCTCTAATGCCTTTTTGTATTGGCTAATTAATTGTTTTTCAGTAGTTGTTAAATGACCAAACCTACTCCCTACATATCTTCTTGCAGAAGAGTAACGTCTGCTTACGGTTACTTCTGGGTTTCTAGTAATTCCTTGGCGTTTGTCTACACTTCCTATATATATAGCAATAAGCTTGTCTATTTTTGTGATAATGTCTTTAGACGCTTTTATTTGATCTTTGTAGTTCTTTTTGTCTTCTTTCGTAAGATCTTTCTTAAATGCAGTAGCCGTATTTTTACTTTCTACCAATTGTTTTACAACATCTGCCATTAATTGCTGATCTTTTTCCATGTCTTTACTAGCAATGTAAATTTCTGTAATGGCTTCTGTAGACATCTCCAATCTTGGATCAAACTCAACTTTTATGCTGCTTTCTGAAGTTTGATTTCCAAAAGACATTTTTAAATTATAGGTGCCAGGTTTTACAGAAACACCTCTAGGCTCATTGGTTCTTTTTCTTATTTTTCTAGAGGGTCTGTCTGCACCTTTTTCGTTCATAGACCAATACATTCTATGAATTCCGTTCTCTTTTGGCGCTTTTTTGTGTAAGGTTCTAATTAAACGCGCACCCTCAAAAATCTCTAATTTTATAGAATCAAATTTTACCTCAGAAGCTAGCTCTTTTTTAACAATAGGTGCTTCCATTTTTTTAGTCCCTTTTCGTTTCTTTTTTCTTGCAGTCTCCTTTTCTTTCTTCTCTTCTTTAGCGGCTGCTGGTCTGTTTATGTAATATGAAATCATGGCTCCAGAACGTTTGTTTTCGCCATTAAATAAAGCATCTCCACCAAACCGACTTCCTGTAGGTTGTTGATAAGCTGCCTGATAAGCTGTTGGAGGCGCAAATAACTGTAGGGTTTTAGTAAGTACATTGCCGTTAGCCATAGCACGAAGCGGTCTAATATCATCTAAAACCCATGCTGCTCTACCAAAAGTACCAATTACTAAATCATGTTCTCTAGGTTGTATTACCAAATCTTTTGTAGAAACTGTTGGAAAACCAGCAGTCCATTTCATCCATTGGTTTCCGGCATTTAAAGAGATATACAAGCCATCATCTGTTCCTAAGAAAAGTAAGTTAGCATTAATAGGATCTTCAACAATACTTAAGGTGTAGCTTTTTACGTCATTTTCATCAACAATACGAGACCAGGTAGTACCGTAATCTTTTGTTCTGTAAGCATAAGGGGTATAGTTAAAACGCCTATAATCATTGGCAATTAATAAGGCTTCTCCTTTGTTTTTATTGGAAGCTTTTATTTGTGCTATCCAACTTCCCTCGGGTAAGCCAGGAATATTAGCACTAACATCTGTCCAACTTTCCCCACCATTTTTAGTTACATGAACTCTACCGTCATCTGAACCAGCCCACAGCATATTTTGTTCAACTTCTGAGGGTTCTATCACTAGTATAGTAGTATGGTTTTCTGCACCTGTTGCATCCATAGTTAATCCACCACTTTCACCTTGCTTTTGTTTTTCTTTATCATTGGTAGTTAAATCATCTGAAATAATCGTCCATGTAAGTCCTTTATCTGAAGATTTATGAACAAATTGGCTTCCAAAATATAAAGTGCTAGAATCAAAAGGATCCATATTAATGGCAGCATTCCAATTAAAACGAAGGGCTATATCTGGGTCTGGGTGAGTAGGTTTTACAGAATAATTATTTCCTGTGATGTAGTCATATCTCACCACAGAGCCTTGCTGACTCATAGACCATCCATAACGAGAATCATCTTTGTCTGGTACTACATCAAAACCGTCTCCAAAACTAATTTCTTGCCAGTACGAGTTTCTAATTCCTTGGGCTTTCCAAACATATGCAGGACCTCTCCAAGAGCCGTTGTCTTGCATTCCTCCATAAACATTATAAGGATACTCATTATCAACATTAATATGATAAAATTGAGCTACAGGTAAATTACCAATAAAACGCCAAGAAGCTCCTTTGTCTTTGGTGATGTTCATACCTCCGTCATTTCCATCAATCATAAAAGAACCATCCTCTGGGTGAATCCACCAAGCGTGATGATCTGGGTGTACACCGTTTGAAACTCCATAGGCTGGCATTAATTCTTTAAAGTTTTTTCCTCCATCATCAGAAACATTCACATAAGTAAATACGGTGTAGATTCTATTTTCATTTTGAGGATCTACATAAATTTCTGAATAATAAAAAGGCCTATTTCCTATACCAGGTTTATCATTTATTTTTTTCCACTTAAATCCGCCATCTTCACTTTTATATAATGCGTTCTTTTTTGCCTCTACCAAAGCGTAAATAACATTTGGATTACTTCTTGAAATAGCAATACCAATCCTTCCTAATTCCCCTTTTGGAAACCCTTCTTTTTCTGTAACCTCTTTCCAAGTATCACCTCCATCATGGGTAATATACAAGCCACTGCCTTTACCACCAGATTTAAAAAACCAAGGATCGCGTTTGTGTTCCCACATGGCAGCAATTAATTTGTTTGGATTTGAAGGATCCATCACCAAATCTGCAACACCAGTTTTAATATTCTTATACAGTATCTGTTTCCATGTTTTTCCACCATCTATGGTTTTATAAACACCTCTTTCTTTGTGTTCTCCCCAAGGAGATCCAATAGCGCCCACATATACCGTATTTGGGTTTGTAGGGTCTATTATAATTCTATGGATATGACGGGTTTTTTGAAGTCCCATAGGCATCCAGTTTTTACCACCATCTAAAGATTTATAAATACCATATCCACCATTTAAACTATTTCTTGGATTACCCTCACCAGTTCCTGCCCAAATAACACTTGGGTTCGATTGTTGAATAGCTACAGCACCAACAGACGCAGTGATTTCTTTATCAAAAATGGGATCCCATTTAATACCACCTGAAGTAGATTTCCAAAGCCCTCCTGAAGCTGTACCAACATACATAATATCTGGATTGGAATTTACTACATCTATGGATGTTACACGCCCGCTCATACCACCAGGACCAATATTTCTTGGGGTCATGTTTTTAACCAAATCCATCGAAAATTCTTGTGAGAATAAAGAAAATGAGATTATTGTAAATAGTATAGTAAAGATATTTTTCATGAGTAGTAGTTTAATTGACGTATTATTAATTAAAGGTACGAGTTCTCACTTTTAAAAAATCTTAAAGAAATGTTAATGGAATTTTTGGAAAAGTAAAAGTTGAACTTTTTTTTTATAAACGAACAACAACATAGCCTCTAATTATTAATATATTTGTTTTTTTTAAAAATTTACTTCTACAATTTTTTACCTTAGCTACACGATAATACAAAACATTATGTTTAGAGTTAAGATTTTAGTTTTTTTTCTTTTTTTAGGTGTAGCATCTTTTGCAACAAATACCAGCCCATTTTGGGGGCAAACAGGTCATAGAGTTGTTGGTGAAATAGCTTACCATCATTTAACAAAAAAAGCTAAAAAAAACCTTGAAAAACTTCTCAAAGGAGAAGGTTTGGCAATTATTTCTACCTACGCAGATGAAATTAAATCTGACAATGCCTATAGAAAGTTTAGTGCGTGGCATTATGTAAACTTTAAAGAAGGAGAGGCCTATGAAACAGGAGAGAAAAATCCAAAAGGAGATCTAATTCAAGGAATTAAAGAATGTCAAAAAATTATTTCCAATCCTGCTTCTAGTGAAGAAGATAAGGTGTTTTATGTAAAGATGTTAGTGCACTTAATAGGAGATTTACATCAGCCTTTGCATATTGGTAGGGCAGAAGATAGAGGTGGGAATGCTATAAAAGTTAACTGGTTTAGAGGAAAGACTAACTTACATTCTGTATGGGATACAAAAATGATTGAATCATTTAATATGACTTATACCGAATTGTCTTCTAATTTGAATTATTTTTCTAAAAATCAAAAAGAAGCAATTCAAAAAGGATCTGTCTTAGATTGGGTAAATGAAACTAGAGTTATTACCATGAAAGTTTATGAATCTGCAAAGATTAATGACAACTTGAGCTACAGATATATGTACGATCATTTTTCTACAGTAAAATCTCAATTAAAAAAAGGAGGCCTTCGCTTGGCAAAAGTATTAAACGAGTTGTTTGGGTAAAAGGCAGTAAGAAAGAGTAATAAAGGTACTTTATGTTCTTATTCTGAAACTTTTAGTCGAGCTACAGCTTTTACAGAGATGTCTGCATATTTTTCAGCCTTATATTTTAAATATCCAGTAATAGCAATCATTGCAGCATTGTCAGTGGTGTATTCAAATTTCGGAATATAAGTAGTCCATCCCCAGTGTTTTTGAGCCAGCTGTAATCTTTTTCTAATTTCAGAGTTTGCAGAAACCCCACCTGCAATAGCTATATGTTTAATGCCTGTTTGGGTTACTGTATTCTTTAATTTTTCCATTAAAATTTCAACAATGGTGTGCTGAATGGATGCGCAGATATCGAATAAGTTTTCTTCAATAAACGCTGGGTTTTCTTTGAGTTTTTTTTGAATAAAATAAAGAATTCCTGTTTTTAAACCACTAAAGCTAAAATCTAAATCACCCACTTTTGGTTTTGTAAATGAAAACTTTTTAGGATCTCCTTGCTGTGCATATTTATCAACTAACGGACCTCCTGGATAGGGTAAGCCTAATATTTTAGCAGATTTATCAAAGGCTTCACCAACAGCGTCATCTATAGTTTCCCCCAAAACTTCAAATGTAAAATGATCAGATACTTTTACAATTTGCGTATGACCTCCACTAATGGTTAGACAAACAAATGGAAAAGGAGGGAAGTCAGTATCTTTCTCTTCTATAAAATGAGCTAAAATATGTGCCTGCATATGATTTACGTCTATCAAGGGGATGTCTAAACCTAAAGCCAATGATTTTGCAAATGAAGTTCCCACAAGTAAAGATCCCATAAGACCTGGTCCCTTGGTGAAAGAAATTGCATGTAAATCTTCTTTAGTGATACCAGCTTGTTTAATGGCTTGATGCACAACAGGAACTATATGTTGTTGATGAGCTCTAGAGGCTAGTTCAGGAACAACACCTCCATATTTTGCATGTATTTCTTGGTTGGCTATAATATTACTCAAGACTATACCATCGCAAATAACAGAAGCACTCGTGTCATCACAAGAGGATTCTATTCCTAATATATATATCTTTTTGGTGGTCATTTTTAACTAAGTACAAAATTAACTAATCTAAATAGTATATTTCTTTTAAATGAGAAATTTATTAGTTTATTAATTTTATCGTTCTTTGTATAGAAAGGCTTTATTTTTACGTTTCTAAATAAAGTTTAAATCATTTAATAACGTACAAATCAAAAAAACCGGAAAAATACTGCTTAAGTTGTTGAAGTACCTTGCAATATTCTTGGTATTTCTTGTTATAATTTTTTCAATTCCAGCTGTACAAACAAAACTAGCTAGAATTGTAACAGATGATTTAAATAAAGATTTTGGAACTAATTTAGAGATAAAAAAAGTAGACCTTTCTTTACTTGGAGCTGTTTCTTTGAAAGGTATAGCGATAAAAGATCATCATCTAGATACGTTAATCTATGTAGAAAGATTGAGGTCCTCTCTTTTAGATGTTAAAAGAATTTTAGAAAGTAACATTCAACTAAAAAACACCTCTCTAAAAGGTGTGTATGTGAATGTGAAAAAATATGAAGATGAAGAAACTGATAATTTGACTGTTTTTGTCGATAAATTTGAAACTGATAACCCCAAAGATCCGAAGTCTAATCCTTTTAAGATAAGCTCTTCAAATATTTATTTTGAAGATATAAATTACAAACAAATTAATGAAAATAAAGAAGTTTCTTTAGATTTTGCTGCCTATCACGGGGGTGGTAGTCTTCAAGATTTTTCTATTATTGGGCCTAATGTTGCTATTAAAATAAGAGGACTTTATTTTACAGACAATAGGGGGTTAAAAATAACTAACCTCACTACAGATTTTACCTACAGTAAGACCCAGATGAAGTTTTACAATACTACAATTCAAACAAAATCTTCAACAATTAATGCTCAAATAGATTTTAATTATGATAGAAAAAACTTGAGTAAGTTCAATGAATTAGTTTTTATAAATGCTGATTTTAAGAATAGTTTTTTGTCAACTCTAGATTTAAATAAGCTTTATAATGAAATTAAAGGAAATGACATCTTAAGATTTGACACCTCTTTAAGAGGCTCTTTGAATAATTTTTCTTTAGAAAACTTTAAACTTAATTCAGACAATGGAATTAAAGTTGTAGGTGACATAAACTTAATAAATGCTGTACAACAAACACAGTTTTATTTATCCTCCAATATAGAAGAATCGTCTTTAGACTATTTTAAGTTAAAAAATTTACTACCTAATCTTTTGGAAAATAATCTTCCTAAAGAATTAATACAGTTAGGTGAGTTCTCAGTCTCAGGATATACAAAAATTACACCTAGTTCTATAGAGGCTGCTCTTGATGTGAATTCTGAAATAGGCAGTATAGTTTCAGATTTGGAGTTAAATAATTTCAAAAGTATGGATGAGGCTATATACAAAGGTGAAGTTATCTTAGATAGATTTGATTTAGGAAGCTTTTTCGAAGATAGTGCATTTGGAAATGTTTCTTTTGAAGGTGAAGTGGATGGTATAGGATTTAAAACAGGAAACAGAAATACCAAACTAGTTGGAGAGATTTATGAAATAAAATTTAATGAGTACAATTATAAAAATATTAGTATAAATGGATTGTATCAAAATAATTTATTTAATGGAAAGTTAGCATCTAACGATGTTAACTTGACAGGAACTTTTGAAGGTTTAGCAGATTTATCTGATGAAATTAATAAGTTTGATTTTAAAGCCACGATTAATTATGCAAATTTAAGCGCATTAAATTTATTTAAAAGAGACAGTATTTCAGAACTTAAAGGGTTAATAGATTTAGATTTGACAGGTAATAAGTTTGAGAATATTGTAGGAATTGCAAACTTTAAAAATATTATTTATACAAATGAAAGAGGTGTTTATCCATTTAAACAGTTTTTAATTTTTTCAAAAATTAAAGAAAATATTAGACAAATCAGAGTAGATTCTGAGGATATTATTAAAGGGGAGCTGATTGGAAACTTTAAGTTTGAAGAAATGTTATCTCTTGCACAAAATGCATTAGGAAGTATGTATTCAAATTATACACCTTTTGAAGTTTCAATAGATCAGTTTTTAAATTTTGATTTTGTTATTTATAATCAAATAGTTGATGTGCTTTTTCCAGAAATTTCAGTAGCAGTTAATACCAAAATTAAAGGAAGTATAAAGGCTAATGAAAATCAGTTAAAATTAAAAGTTAACTCCCCCAAAATTACTGCCTATGGAACTACAATAGACTCCTTATTTTTAGATACAGACAATAAAAGAGATTTTTATGATTCTTCTTTAAGAGCAGCGAGTATAAAAACTCCATATTATACGCTGTCAAAATTATTGCTATTTAATAAAACCGTAAACGATACATTATTTTTTAAATCTAATTTTAAGGGTGGTGCTTCAGAGAAAGAGAAATTTAATTTAGACTTTTATTACACCATAAATAAAGCCAAAAAATCTGTTCTAGGAATTGAAAAATCAACTTTTAATTATTTGGGTAATATTTGGAATTTAAATCCTGAAAACAATCTTAACAATAAACTTACTTTTGACCTTAAGTCTAATGAGTTTGTTTTTTCACCATTCACATTAAAATCTAAAGAACAGGAAATTAATTTTAAAGGAATTTTAAGAGACTCCATCTATAAAGAAATTGATGTTGATTTTACAAATGTGTATTTAAAAAGTTTTTTACCAGAAATTGATAGTTTAAAATTACGAGGACAATTAGATGGTGTCATAAATATTTCACAAGTAGACGGCATATATGGACCTAAAGGGAATTTGTCAGTTCAAGATTTTAAAATTAATAATTTTTATCAAGGAGATTTAAAATTAAATATTGAAGGTGAAAGTTCTTATGAAAAATATGATGTTAATTTTTCTTTAGATAGGGAAGAAGTAAAAAGTATTTCTGCATTGGGTTCTTTAGATTTTACAGAAACAAGACCCAAAATTGATGTAGCTGTTAATTTAGAAGAATTTCAGCTTGACGCTTTCAGTCCCTTAGGGGAAAATGTTTTATCTAAAATAAGAGGTATAGCTTCAGGTAATTTCACTTTAAAAGGTTTTTTAAGAAACCCAGATATGGATGGTGATTTGGTATTAGAAAATGCAGGGTTGCAATTTCCATACTTAAACACAGATTATGATTTTGATGGAAATGCAAGTGTTGGTTTAAATGGACAATCATTTGAATTTAGGAATATAAATTTAATAGATACCAAGTATCAAACTACTGGATTTTTAGAAGGCACAATAACACATCAAAATTTTGATTTATGGTCATTAAATATAGATGTTGATACTCCCAATTTATTAATTTTAGACACCAAAAATACTGAAGAGGCACTGTATTACGGCACAGGATTTATAAAAGGAAACGCAAGTATAACAGGGCTTACAAATAATTTAACTATTGATGTAAATGCGAAAACAATGCCCAATACTAACTTTGTCATTCCTTTGAAAGATATTGCCTCTATAGATACTTACCGATTAATACATTTTAAATCTGAAAAAACACTAGAAGAATTACAGGAGAAACTTGCTATTGATGCTATTGAAGGGGTTTCCCTAAACATTGATTTAGAGGTTACAAAAGATGCAAAAGCACAGATTGTTATTGATGAAGTTAATGGGAGCGAACTTAGTGGTCGTGGCTTAGGAGATCTAAAAATAGAAATTAACACCAATGGTAAATTTGCGATGTTTGGAGATTATACCATAGATAATGGAGTCTACAATTTTAAATACGGAGGAATAATTAATAAACCTTTTGTAATTTTAAAAGGAGGAACGATCTCTTGGAGTGGTAATCCTTATGAAGCCAATTTAAATGTTACTGCAGTCTACACAACTAATGCAAACCCTGCAGTTTTACTTGAAAATTTTAATACCAATAGAAAAATACCTGTAGATTTAATAACTAATATTTCAGGAAGCCTATTTAATTCAAAACAAGATTTTGATATCGAAATTCAAAACTCAAACTCAACAATAGCTTCAGAATTAGATTTTGTACTAAATGACAATGATGTAAATTCAAAAATGCGTCAGTTTTTAACTTTACTTGCAGCTGGAACTTTTGCGAATCCAAATGGTGGAAATATTAATGGAACTGAACTGTTAACAGGAACAACATCTAATGCTGTTGGCTCTATTCTTTCAGACATTATTAGCAGCAATAAAGTTAGATTAGATTTAGGATATTCTTCAGGAGGGATACAAAACCCTCAAGACGATTTAATTAATGATGATCAATTTGATGTCTCATTAACAACTCAAATAAGTAAAAATGTTATTGTAAATGGTAAAGTGGGGGTACCTGTTGGCGCTCAAACACAGTCTAGTGTTGTTGGAGAGGTGAAAGTTGAAGTATTATTAAATGATACTGGAAACTTTAGGAGTGTTATTTTTAATAGACAAAATGAAATTCAGTATTCTGCCCAAGAGGAGGGCTACACTCAAGGTATAGGTTTGTCTTATCAAGTAAACTTTAATTCTTTGTCAGATTTATTAAAAAAGATTGGTTTAAAAAAGAAGACGAAAGAAAAGAAAACAGTGATTCAAAAGAAAGACTCCATTAGTTCCCCTCATCAAACACTTCTAAACTTTAAGAAAAATAATTAATTAAAATAATTTCTCTTAATTTAGTAAGCTATTTACAACTTATAAAACATAATATTTGTTGCTATCTATAAGATAAATTAATCGAAATCGATTTCGTTTTTTTTTTATTCCAAGTAACTATTAATAAGTATTTTTACACTGAAATTATGAAAAAAATTAACAAATTAGCTGTTATGACCTCTGGGGGAGATTCTCCTGGAATGAATGCTGCAATTCGGTCAGTTGTTAGGACTTGTGCATACTATAAAATAGAATGTGTTGGGATTTACAGAGGATATCAGGGGATGATAGAAGGAGATTTTACTTCACTTACAGCACGTAGTGTTAACAATATCATCAACAAAGGAGGTACAATTTTAAAATCTGCTAGATCTGATGAGTTTAGAACTTCTGAAGGAAGAAAAAAAGCGCACGAAAATTTAATTAAACAACATATTGATGGACTTGTTGTTATAGGTGGTGATGGGTCTTTCACCGGTGCAGTTATCTTTAATAAAGAATATGGTTTTCCTGTAATAGGAATACCAGGAACAATTGATAATGATATTTTTGGAACCTCGCACACTCTAGGTTATGATACAGCTTTAAACACTGCTGTTGAAGCTATCGATAAAATTAGAGATACCGCATCTTCTCATAATAGATTGTTTTTTGTAGAAGTAATGGGAAGAGATGCTGGTTTCATAGCTTTAAATGCAGGAGTTGGTGCAGGTGCTGAGGAAATATTAATTCCAGAAGAGAATCTTGGTTTAGATAGATTATTAGAATCTTTAATTAAAAGTAGAAAGTCTGGAAAATCATCAAGTATAGTAGTTGTAGCTGAAGGAGACAAGTCTGGGAAAAATGTTTTTGAATTGGCTAAGTACGTTGAAGATAATATGCCAGAATATGATGTAAGAGTTTCTGTTTTAGGTCACATGCAAAGAGGGGGGTCTCCTTCGTGTTTTGATCGAGTTTTAGCAAGTAGACTTGGTGTAAAAGCAGTAGAAATATTGATAGATAATAAAACTAATCTTATGGTTGGTCTTAAAAATAATATAGTTATTACAACAGATTTAGAAGAAGCAATAACAGGAGGGCATTCTATAAATAGTGAACTCCTAAGAGTATCTGACATCATGTCAACATAATTACAAATAATTAAATAAAAAAAATGATTAAAGTAGGAATTAACGGTTTTGGTAGAATAGGAAGATTAGCATTTAGATCAGCAATTAATAGAGCTAACATTCAAATTGTTGGAATTAATGATTTATTGGATGTAGAATATTTAGCATACATGCTGAAATACGATTCTGTTCATGGGCAGTTTGACGGAGATGTAGAAGTTAAAGATGGGAAATTGCTAGTTAATGGTAATTTAATTAGAATTACTGCTGAAAGAGATCCAGCGAATTTAAAATGGGACGAAGTAGGTGCTGAATATGTAATCGAGTCTACAGGTTTCTTCTTAACTGAGGAGACTGCAGGTAAACACTTAGAAGCTGGTGCTAAAAAAGTAGTATTATCTGCACCATCAAAAGATCACACACCAATGTTTGTAATGGGTGTTAACAATACAGAATTAAAGGCTGATCAGAAGATTTTTTCTAATGCATCGTGTACTACCAATTGTTTAGCTCCAATAACAAAAGTATTAAATGATAATTTTGGTATCGTAGAAGGTCTAATGACTACAGTCCATGCAGCTACTGCTACTCAAAAAACCGTTGACGGTCCTTCTACGAAAGATTGGAGAGGTGGTCGTTCATCAATTCATAATATCATTCCATCATCTACAGGTGCAGCAAAAGCAGTAGGTAAAGTAATACCTTCAATGGACGGGAAATTAACAGGAATGGCTTTTAGAGTACCTACTATGGATGTTTCTGTTGTAGACTTGACTGTAAAATTAGAGAAACCAGCCTCTTACAAAGACATATGTTCTGCGATGAAAGCAGCTTCAGAGAGTGGTCCAATGAAAGGTGTTTTAGGATATACAGAAGATTTAGTAGTTTCTCAAGATTTTGTAGGTGAAACTAGAACCTCTGTATTCGATGCAGGAGCAGGAATTGCTTTAAATGACAATTTTGTAAAAGTAGTTTCTTGGTATGACAATGAAATAGGATATTCAACAAAAATTGTTGATTTAATTGAATATGCAGCTACTTTATAAAAAAAGTAATTTATATATCAAATACTTAAAAGGCTGTCTATGATTTAGACAGTCTTTTTTTATTTAACAGCAATCATACTAATTTCTACGTTTACATATTTGGGAAGATTGGCAACCTCAACAGTTTCTCTTGCAGGAGCGGTATCCTCATTAAAATACCGTCCATAAATAGTATTAATTTCAGAAAAATTTTCCATATCCGAAATAAAAATTGAGGTTTTAATTACATTGTCAAATGTCATCTCAGCTGCAGCTAAGACCGCTTTCATATTCTCCATAACTAAAGTAGTTTCCTCTTCAATGGTTGCAATTTTTAGCTTACCAGTTGATGGATCAATTGCAATTTGTCCTGAAGTATATAAGGTGTTTCCTGATAAAATGGCCTGATTATATGGGCCAATTGGTGCTGGTGCTTTTGAGGTTTTAATTATTTTTTTCATAAAGTATGTTGTTTTAAAATAATACCCTTTCTGGTGGTTTATTTTGTTCGTATTTTAAATCATTTAATATACCACTCTTAACCCCAATAAAGAAAACATAGGATTGATTGTTCCCAAATGGCACCCAGTTAAATGTCATTTTCCAGCTATCTAAATCTCTAGAGAAATTCATTCTAGTAAATGAAAACCCCCCACTTGCGATATCATATCCAGAGGAAAAACCAACTTTCCATTTTGGAGTTAATTCAAAATCACCACCAAACATTAATGAGTGTGATTGAATTCCGGCATTACCTGTTCCAGTATTAGTGTAAGCTGCAGAATAAGCAAAGTTTAAATTCCAGGGTATCGTAGATTTATATAATTCTGTGATTTCCTCTTCATTATTTTGACTACTTGAGGAGTTTGATGCTAAGCTATTGGCAGGATTTAAATTTTTTCCAAGAACATCAGGGGTAATTTGATTACCATTTCCCGAATTTTCACTAGATTCTCCACTGAGGTCTCTGCTTGAAAGGCTGTAGTTAGCCGTAAGACTTGCTCTAGTTAATCTGAACAACCCTTTTACATACTTATTTATTCTCAGACCAGTTTCATTAACTTGATAAGGGTCTAAAGTAGCATTTAAATTAACTGCTAATTTATCTTTTAATAGTCTTGTACCGGCAGAAGCATTTACAGGAGACCAACGTAAACTATCTGCAGCAATATTATAGGATGAGCTAAAATTCAAATTATTTAGGATGGTTATTTTTCTGTCTTCTTCGTCACTATCAGGGTCTTCAGGGGCTAATTTCCCTTCTATAACATTGTTTAATGTTATTCCTATAGAATTACTTAAACCTGTACCTGGTTTTCCATAGATACTTGTCCCATTATCAAACGGTGAATAGGTTTCAAACGCTGTTCCTTCTAAATTACTTTCAATAGTTTCGTTATATTTTTCCGCAAAATCAGGTCTATATGAAAATGAAACAGAAGGTCTTATGGTATGTCTGATAGCTTTTAAACGTCCTTTTTTAAAATTAAAGGTTCCGTAAATATTTGTGGATAGACTTAAGCTAGAACTATACTCTCTAAAGCTGTTAAAGCCATTTAAAGTATCTGTTACTACAGTTCCAAAAGACCCATCTGTGTTTTGTATGGAAGGATCGAAGTCTTTATTAACTTTTTTAAAACTCCAAACCTCACGATAGTTGATACTTGGAGATAAGGTGAAATAATTTAGTAGGGTAACATTAGTACTAGCGTCTGCTCTATGTTGAACTCCTGCATTTGCAGTTTCAAACATTTTTGCGGTAAAGAATTCGTCTTCAGTTGTATTAATCCTGTATTCTCCTAGCATATTATAGGTTAATCCTATTTTTTGCAGCGGATTTTTTTTAATACCTCCCTTTCCAGCAAAGGGATAGATTCTACTCATAGATACCTGAAGAGATGGAAGCGCCATCGTAACTGTTCCTGTATTTGTATTTTGAGAATGTGTGGCATTGGCACTCATATTAAATGGTGTGCCAGTAAATGTTTTTTGATAAGAAATAGAGGAGCTAAAGGTATTTGTTAAAAAGTTTGAATTATTAAACTCATTTAGTGATTGTCTAAAATATTGACTACTTCCTAAATTAACAGAAGCACCAAAATTTGAATTTGGACTTGATTTTGGGTCTTGTCTGTGGCTCCATCTAACATTAAAATTTGTAGCTTGAGAATAATCGTCAAATCCTCTTGTACTTCTAATTAATTTTTCAAAACTCAAATTGAAACCTCCAGAGAATTTATAACGAAAGTAATATTGCGAGCGAGCTCTGAACCCCCAACTTCCATTGGAATAAACATCTCCTAATAATTCTAGATCGACGTAATCATTAACAGCAAAATAATATCCTCCATTCTGTATTCCAATTCCTCTGTTGGAGGTACTGGTTTGAATAGCTGGAAAAATAAATCCTGAAGTTCTATTTTTTCCCATTGGGAAATACGCAAAAGGAAGAAAAACAGGGGTGGGTACATCTGCAATAACAAGATTACTTAAGCCAGCTACAATTTTTTTATTTGGAACTACTTTTGCTTTTTTTACACCGATATAGTAATCAGGGTTATCTTTATCTGAGGTCGTAAATCTAATATTACGCATATAAATGGTAGAATCGTTTACACGTTTTGCTTTTTCTCCTAAAACATACATACCCGGTTCCTGTAGAGTTTTTATACCATAAATAATGGCTTTTTTTGTTTTGAAGTTGTAAAGCATAGAATCTTGTTCTGATTCTTGCCCACCTTGTTTAAATACGGGTTTTTGAGTATATCCTAAGCTGTCTTTTATTCCTTTAGCAAATAAGGTGTTTTTTATATAATCTATAATAATAATCCCGGCTTTCAAGTCAATATCAGTGTATACTACATGTGCCTCATTGTACAAAGTAACTGTTTTGTCTTTCGCATTTTGTGTAGTATAATCTTTAGCAACATGTGTTATTAAGTCTGTAATAGCTTCTTTAGGTTTTAGAGAATCAAGTTGTATACTATCTTGTTTTTTTAAAAGTAAAGTATCATTTTTTATGATTTTTTTTTGTGGAGCTATTACTCTTTGAGAACTGTCTTTAGTAACCATTGGAATTGGTTTCACCCTTGGCTTTATATCCTGAGATTTTATTTTTGTTATAGAACAAAATAAGAGTAAAAATAAAAGTATGTAAGACAGATTTGATTGCAATATTTAATATGCTATTTTTGTATGTGAGTAAAAATATGCTTCAATAACTGAAGCACCAAATTTGAAGAGCCAAAATTAGTTAAATTTTGAACAAAGAACCCATATACAACAGCAAATTTGATTCCATGAGATATTTGGTGTTCTTTTTTGTTTTGTACTTTCTTTTTTCCAATCCATTCGAATCTATTTCTCAAAATGATAAATTTATAGTTGTATTAGATGCTGGACACGGAGGTAATGATCCTGGTAATATTGGTAATGGATATCGAGAAAAAAATATAGCGTTAAAAGTTGTTAAAGAAATACAGTTAGAGTTAAAAAAAATAGAGGGTATAAAAGTTATTCTAACTAGAGATAGAGATATCCTTATTAATTTATGGAAAAGAGGTGAAATTGCGAACAAAGCAAAAGCAAATTTATTTGTTTCTGTTCATTGTGATTCTCATACCTCCAATGCATATGGTGCAGGTACTTTTGTTTTGGGGCTTCATGCAAATAAAAGAAATTTTGAAGTAGCTAAGCGAGAAAATGCTGTGATTTCTCTTGAGGAAAATTTCAAAGAAAGATATGAAGGATTTGATCCTAATTCTCAGGAATCTGTTTTGGGGTTAACTCTTTTACAAGAGGAGAATCTTGATAAAAGTTTTTCTTTGGCTGCAGACATTCAACAAAATTTTTCACAGAATTTAAAAAGGAAGAATAGGGGTGTAAAACAAGCAGGCTTTGTAGTTTTGCATCAAACCTATATGCCTAGCGTTCTAATTGAATTAGGATTTCTTACAAATAAAAATGAAGGAAAATTTTTAAATTCCAAAGCGGGTCAACAGAAAATGGCTAAAGAAATAGCGAAGTCAATTACTAAATATTATCACCAATTAAAAGCAAATACTGTTGTTGTTAATCAAGACAAAAATAGGGATGAGTCAATAATAAACACCTCTTTCTCTAGTGAAACTAAAATAGAAAATGAAGTAATTTTTAAAATTCAAATAGCTTCGAGTAAAAATAAAATAAAAGTTAAATCCTATAACTTTAGAGGGTTAAAAAATGTTCAGAGAGTTAAGGTTGGTTCTTATTACAAATATTATTATGGAATTACTTCTAATTACAAAGAAGTAAAAAATGCTTTATTAAAAGCAAAGGAAAAAGGGTATTCAGATGCCTATATCGCGGCTTTTGAGAATGGTGAAAAAACACCGCTTTCAAAGGTTTTGAAATAACTATTTTTACTGTCAACTAACAGAAAATAATAGTATTATTGTAAATAAAATTAAAAAAATGTCTAAAGAGTTAAAAACAGGTATTACAGTAGTTCTAATCTTATGTTTGGGTTATTGGGGTTTTAATTTTCTTAAAGGAAAAAATTTATTAGAACCTACTTCCAGAATTTTTTATATAGAATATGACAATATTCAAGGACTAAACAAGACGAGTACTGTTAGTATTAATGGATTACAAGTTGGAAAGGTGTCAGAAATTAATTTTAATACAGATGCCACAAAAAGAGGAAAATTAGTAGTAAAAATAGCTTTAGATAATGATTTTGAATTTTCAAAAAAAAGTATTGCTAAGATCTACTCAACTAGTATTATTGGAGGTGAGTCTTTAGCAATTATTCCAAATTATGAAGGAGAACTTGCAGTTTCAGGAGATTATTTAGTAGGTGAGGTAGAATCAGATATCTTTACTTCCGTGGGTGAAACATTAAATCCATTAAAAACAAAAGTTGAGCGGGTAATCATTGGAGCAGATTCATTATTAATAGCTTTAAATGATGTTTTAGACGTAAAATCTAGAGATAGCTTTAAGAAAACTATTCTCGGAGTAGAAACAACTGTGATTTCTTTAAATGAGACTTTGAGTTCATTTAATACTATGATAGATTCTACAAAATTAGATATAGACGTAGCACTTGAGAACACTAAGAAAATCACAGCAAATTTTGTAAAAGTTTCGGATACTTTAGCCAAAGTAAATTTTGGTGAGACCGTTAAAACACTTCAAACAACACTTGGAAATATCAATGGACTACTTTCTAACATAGAAAAAGGTAGAGGATCATTAGGTAAATTGGCAACAGATGATACCATGTATAATAATTTATCTAAAGCTTCAGATGAGTTAGCAGCTCTTTTAAGAGAGATGAAGTTAAACCCAAAAAGATTTGTTCATTTTTCGCTATTTGGTAAGAAAGCGAAGCCTTTTATTGAGGAAAGTACTAAAGATAATATATCTAACTAAATAGAAACTGTAAAGCTATACTGAACAATTAAATTTATTTCTTTTATGAATTATATACCAAATATATCTTTTGCAATAGCCCTTTTTATTGGCATAGGATTTTTTGTCATGAATGTTCTTAAACTAGTTAGGAATATTAAGCTTGGTAAAGCAGTAGATAGATCCGATCGAAAAACCCAACGGTGGAAAAATATGGCAAGAATTGCTCTAGGGCAGTCTAAGATGGTTAGTAGACCAATTGCAGGTTTTCTTCATGTTATAGTTTATGTGGGTTTCATAATAATTAATATTGAAGTTCTAGAGATTATTATTGATGGTCTATTTGGAACACATAGAGTTTTTCAACCCCTTCTTGGAAATTCTATTTATGGTTTTTTAATTGGAACTTTTGAAATTTTAGCATTTCTTGTTTTAGTAGCTGTAATTATATTTTGGTTGAGAAGAAATATTGTCCAAATAAAAAGGTTCATGAGTAAGGAAATGAAAGGTTGGCCCAAAAGTGATGGGAATCTTATTCTATATTTCGAAATTGTTTTAATGTCTTTATTTATTCTAATGAATGCTACAGATCATTCATTTCAAGAGGCAGGTTTTGGAAATCCTATAAGTCAATTTGTTGCGCCTTGGTTTTCAGAATATTCTCTAGAAACCCTATCAAGTATTGAGCATATAGCCTGGTGGGCTCATATTATTGGTATTTTAATTTTTTTAAATTACCTATATTATTCTAAACATTTACACATTTTACTTGCTTTTCCAAATACTTTTTTTGCGAATCTTCAACCCAAAGGCCAGTTTAATAATTTATCCTCAGTAACTAAGGAAGTTAGAATGATGATGGATCCTGATGCAGATCCTTATGCCATGCCAGAGGAAGGATTAGAAGAGGAGATTCCAGAAAAATTTGGTGCTAGCGATGTAACTGATTTAAATTGGGTACAATTACTTAATGCATACACCTGTACAGAATGTGGTAGATGTACCTCTTCTTGTCCTGCAAATATGACAGGTAAGGAATTGTCACCAAGAGCTATTATGATGAAAACTAGAGATCGTTTAGAAGAAGTTGGTCGTAATATCGATACTAATAAAGGTGCTTTTAAAGACGATGGTAAACAGTTACTTAACGATTATATTACACCTGAGGAACTGTGGGCATGTACAAGTTGTAATGCTTGTGTAGAAGAATGTCCTATAGATATAGATCCGTTATCCATCATAATGGATATGAGAAGATTTTTAGTTATGGAGCAATCTGCCGCTCCTCAAGAATTGAATATGATGATGACTAATATAGAAAACAACGGTGCTCCTTGGCAGTACAATCAACAAGACAGGTTAAACTGGAAAGACGAATAAAAGCAACAAATATGAATGTACCAACAATGGCAGAAATGCTGTCTCAAGGCAAAAGCCCAGAAGTATTATTTTGGGTAGGTGCCGCCGGAAGTTATGATGACAGAGCAAAAAAAATTACCAGAGCTTTTGTAAAGTTACTTCATAGGGCGAATGTAGATTTTGCCGTTTTAGGGACTGAGGAAAGTTCAACTGGGGATGCGGCTAAAAGAGCAGGAAATGAATTTCTATTTCAAATGCAGGCCATTTCAAATATTGAAATATTAAATTCATATGAAGTTAAAACTATTGTTTGTACAGATCCACATTCATTCAATACATTAAAAAATGAATACCCCGAATTGGGCGGGAATTACAAGGTATATCATCATACACAGTTCATAAAAAAATTAGTACAAGAAGGCAGGTTAGACATTAAAAAATCTTTAAAAGGTAAAAAAGTTACCTATCATGATCCTTGTTATTTAGGAAGAGGAAATGGTGTCTATGAATCTCCAAGAGACATTATAAGAAAATTAGGAGTGAATCTCCAAGAGATGAAACAACACAAAAATAGAGCTTTGTGTTGTGGTGCTGGAGGGGCTCAAATGTTTAAAGATGCAGAAAAAGGAGATAAAGAAATTAATATTTTGAGAACAGAGCAAGCATTGGAGACCAATGCAGAAATAATTGCTACAGGTTGTCCGTATTGTAATACAATGATGACAGACGGTGTTAAGTTTCATGAGAAGGAATCTCAAATTATAGTAAAAGATATAGCTGAATTAATTGCAGAAGCTGACAATTTGTAATTTTATTTCCCGAATCTACAAGTATTCATGAGTATAAAAAACTATATTAAAGCAGCAAGGTTAAGAACATTACCATTGTCTATTTCTGGTATTATTCTTGGGAGTTTTTTAGCACTTTCTTCGGGTTTTTTTGACTGGTATATTTTCATTCTTTCCATATTTACAACAATTGGATTTCAAGTTATTTCAAATTTTGCAAATGATTATGGAGACGGAATTAAAGGAACAGATTCCGCAAGAATAGGTGAAGAAAGAATGGTGAGTTCTGGTAAGATATCTCCTAAACAAATGAAATCGGCAATTATTTACACAACTATTTTAACAATTATAATTGCTGTTATGTTGATCTATAAAGCCTTCGGGTCTAGCAATTTTGGATATTCAGTATTATTTTTCTGTTTAGGGATTATTTCAGTTATAGCTGCCGTAAAATATACTGTAGGTGGCTCTGCTTATGGATACAGTGGTTTTGGAGATCTCTTTGTATTTGTTTTTTTTGGTTTATTAAGTGTATTGGGGAGTTATTTTTTATTTACAAAACAAGTTCATTCAATTATTTTATTACCAGCTTTTTCTATTGGTTTATTAAGTACAGCGGTATTAAATCTCAACAATATGAGAGATCGTAAAAATGATAAAATTTCTAATAAAAATACCATAGTGGTTAAAATAGGTAGTAAAGCAGCCAAAAGGTATCATTACAGTTTACTGTTTTTATCGCTTGTCTTCGCTATCATTTTTGTTATGTCTAAATACACAAAAATAGTTCAATTTATATTTTTATTAGCCTATGTTCCTTTATGTATTCATAGTATATATGTGTATAAGTCTGAAGATGCATCTAATTTAGATGGAGAATTAAAAAAAGTAGCTTTGAGTACTTTTTTATTTGCAATTCTTTTTGGTCTAGGACAAGTTTTATAATTTCACTATTTGAAAAATTAATTTATGAAAACAGTAAAAATCGTCATCACGTTCTTAATTATTCTTACTGTATTGTTTTTTGGGACAGGACTTATAATTAAAGAAAGTAGTTATACTTCTAGGATTATCATAAACGAGCCACTAGAAAAAACCTTTTCAACCTTTACAGACCTTTCTGCTAAAACCCAGTGGAATCCTGAATATAATGCCATTGAAGTTGTAGAGTTAAAACCAGGAATTACTGGAAGTATTTACAATATTAAAGTAGTTCACAACAATCAAACTACTATTATCAGAGAAAAAGTACTAGCCTATGTTAAGAACGAAAAAATAACATTATTTATTGATAAAGATGGTGTTGTTGAGAGAGATGATTATACTTTTAGTAGTGATGGATCTCATACCGTAATAAATTTGAGTTCCAGTTACCAAGCTAAAAATTATCTTTTAAGTTGTGTATTACCTTTTTTTAAATTTAAGTTTAAAAAAATTGATGAGGTGTTCTTGAATAATTTTAAAAGGTTTCTTGAAAATTAAATATTTTGATGAAAGCAACCTACCATAAATATATATTACATTTTAAAGTACCAAGTGGAACTTCTAGAGGTATTTTAAAAACCAAAGAAACTTGGTTCTTGCATCTTGAAAAAGAGGGTAATTTTGGAATAGGTGAATGTGGTCTTTTTAGAGGTTTAAGTATAGATGATAGACCAGATTATGAGAATAAACTTCTATGGGTATGTACTAATATAGGGTTAGGCTTAGATATACTCCTTTCAAAAACAAATGATTTCCCTAGTATCCAAATTGGCATAGAGCAAGCATTTTTATCACTTCAATCTTCATCACCTTTCAAATTATTTGCTTCTGACTTTACAGAATCCAATAAAGCTATAGCTATTAATGGTCTTATTTGGATGGGGGATCGTCAGTTTATGAAGCGTCAAATAAAAGAAAAAATTGCTCAAGGCTTTCGTTGTTTAAAAATGAAAATTGGAGCTATTGATTTTGAATCAGAAATTCAACTTTTAGCAACGATAAGAAAAGAATTTTCAATTAAAGATATTGAGTTAAGAGTAGACGCTAACGGGGCTTTTATTGCATCAGAAGCTTTAGAGAAACTAAAGATATTATCAAATTATGATTTACATTCAATAGAACAACCCATAAAACAAGGTCAATATCATGAAATGGCCTCTCTTTGTGAGCAGACTCCTTTGCCAATAGCTCTAGATGAGGAATTAATTGGAGTATTTGATGTAACAAAAAAGAAAGAATTACTACATATAATAAACCCTCAATACATCATTTTAAAACCTAGTTTAATCGGTGGTTTTAAGGGAAGTTCTGAGTGGATAGATATTGCAGATAAATCCGGTATAGGGTGGTGGGTTACTAGTGCTTTAGAGAGTAATATTGGTTTAAATGCCATAGCCCAATGGACTGCTACTTTAAAAAGTAGTATGCCACAGGGTCTGGGAACGGGAGGTTTATTTACCAATAACTTTGATAGTCCATTAGAGGTTAACAATGGAGGACTTTATTATAAACAAAATATAAATTGGAATTTTAATTTAATTTAATATGAATTTTTTACAAACAGGGTATAAGGGTAAGAATGAGTCATGGATGTATGTAATCATGTTTTTTATTATTTTCATAGGTAGCATGATCGGTCAAATCCCGATTACAATTAAAGCTTTTTTTGCTTCTGGAAAAGACTTGCAAAAATTTGCGGAAAGTGGGCAGAATTCATTTGCTGATTTGGGAATTGATTCTAATTTATATCTTTTTCTTATACTACTATCATTTATTCTTCCATTATTATTATTTATTCCATTGGTAAAAAGCATTCATAAGAAAAAAATTAGATGGATAGTAACATCAAGAAAAAAAATAGATTGGAGTCGATTCTTTTTTGGTGTTTTGGTATGGGGGGGGATTACTTTTCTTCTTTTAGGATCAGATATTTTACTTTCACCAGAAAAATATGTTTGGAATTTTAAACCCATACCCTTTTTTACGCTCTGCTTTGTTGCTATTGTTTTCATGCCTTTACAAACAAGTTTGGAAGAATTATTATTTAGAGGCTATTATATGCAAGGCTTAGCCTTGTGGATAAAAAATAAATGGGCCCCATTAATCATTATGTCAGTTGTTTTTGGTTTGTTACATGGGTTAAATCCTGAAATAGAAAAATTAGGATATATTGCTTTGGTATTTTATATTGGAACTGGTTTGTTTTTTGGTGTAGTTTCTCTAATGGATGAAGGAATTGAGTTGGCCATGGGAATGCATGCAGTAAATAATATATTGGCAGCTTTGTTTGTTACAACAGATTGGACTGTTTTTCAAACAGAGGCCTTATTTATTGATATTTCTGAGCCTTCACTTGGTGCAGAAATGTTCCTACCCGTAGTTGTATTATACCCTATAGTTTTTTTAATTCTTTCTAAAAAGTATGGTTGGTCTAATTGGAAAGATAAAATTTTTGGAAAGCTTGAAAAACCGTCACGTATTGAAATCGAATAGTTTCCATACAAGTTTCCAAATCAACGGAGAGTCATTTTCAAATTCTGAGGAACTTGTTATGTTTTCTCAATCAATTTCAAGAGAAATCAATAAATTTTTGATAGAGTGGTTTTCTACTGATCCTTATATACTAGTTAAAACCTCTGGATCAACAGGAAATCCAAAAAGTATTCATCTTCGGAAGGATTTTATGATAAATTCGGCTTTAGCTACTGGTCATTATTTTCAATTAGGAGAGAATACAAAAGCATTGTGCTGCTTACCTATCAAATTTATTGCTGGAAAAATGATGTTGGTTAGAGCGCTCACACTTGGTTGGGATTTAGATGTAATAGAATCTACATCTAATCCATTACAAGAAATTACAAAAGAATACGACTTTTCTGCAATGGTCCCTTTACAACTAAGAAATTCAATTTCAAAAATTAACCAAATAAAAACGTTGATTGTTGGTGGAGGAGTGGTTTCTAAAGATTTAAAGAAAGCCATTCAATCTGTTCATACAAAATGTTTTGCTACCTACGGAATGACAGAAACTAGTACACATGTTGCTGTTAAAAAATTAAATAAATTCACCCAGTTAGAACTAGGGTCAGCACCTGTTTACAAAACATTACCTGATGTTATTGTTTCAAAAGATAAAAGAAATTGTCTAGTTATATATGCTCCAAAAATATCTAATGAAAAAATCACGACTAATGATGTAGTAGAGGTTGTTTCAAATAGTGAATTTAAATGGAAAGGGCGTTTAGATCATGTCATCAATTCAGGAGGGGTGAAATTACATCCTGAAGAAATTGAACAAAAGTTATCACATACACTACATTCACGATTTTTTGTAGCTGGAATTCCGGATGAAATATTAGGTGAAAAATGCATACTAATTATTGAAGGAGAAAATGATCAAATAACAAAAACACACTTTTCAAAGTTGTCTAGATTTGAAATTCCCAAAGAAATTTTCTTTATTCCTGAATTCTTAGAGACTGGATCTGGTAAAATAAACCGCCATAAGACTCTTGATTTGTTAAAATAGCGATTCTACACTTCTAGAGAATGGTATACATTTTGCACATCATCATCTTCTTCTAATTTTTCCAATAATTTTTCTACATCAGCTTGTTGGTCTTCTGTTAACTTTAATGTGGAGGTTGGAATCCTCTCGAATCCTGAAGATATAATTTCTACATTTTCTTTTTCAAAAAAAGATTGAATGGCACCAAATTGTTCAAATGGAGCATAAATAATGATTCCCTCTTCATCATCAAATACCTCTTCCACATCAAAATCTATGAGTTCTAATTCTAACTCTTCCATATCAATGGAAATATCTTCTTTTTTTACAGTAAAATTACAGGTATGATCAAACATGAAAACCACTGAGCCTGAGGTTCCAAAATTTCCTTCACACTTATTAAAAATTGCTCTAACATTAGCAACAGTTCTGTTATTATTGTCTGTAGCAGTTTCAATTAATACGGCTATACCATGGGGGGCATAGCCTTCAAATAAAACTTCTTTAAAGTTGGCGGTATCCTTATCGGTAGCTTTTTTAATAGCACGCTCTACATTGTCTTTTGGCATATTTGCTGCCTTAGCATTCTGCATAACAGCTCTTAATCTAGAATTTGTGTCTGGGTTTGGTCCTCCTTCTTTTACAGCCATCACGATATCCTTCCCAATTCTTGTAAATGTTTTGGCCATTGCAGACCAACGTTTCATTTTTCTTGCTTTTCTAAATTCGAATGCTCTTCCCATGATTAGCTTTTTTTTTAAAGATTACATTTTTTTAATTAAACTTGAACAACACCTAAATTAAACTTCCTCTCTATGGGTGCGTGATTTGCTGCTTCAATACCCATTGAAACCCAAGTTCTAGTATCTAATGGATTTATGACAGCATCGGTCCATATTCTAGCAGCAGCGTAATAAGGAGATATTTGATTATCATAGCGAGATTTTATTTTTTCAAATAATTCGGTTTCTTTTTCAGACGAAATTTTTTCACCTTTCTTTTTTAAAGAAGCTTTCTCAATTTGCAATAATACCTTGGCAGCGGAATTCCCACTCATTACAGCTAATTCTGCACTTGGCCAGGATGCAATTAATCTAGGGTCGTAGGCCTTACCACACATTGCATAATTTCCAGCTCCGTAAGAATTTCCAATAATGATGGTAAATTTTGGAACCACAGAATTACTAACCGCATTCACCATCTTAGCACCATCTTTAATAATTCCACCATGTTCAGATTTAGATCCTACCATAAAACCAGTAACATCCTGAAGAAATAATAAAGGAATTTTTTTCTGATTACAGTTGGCAATAAATCGGGTTGCTTTGTCTGCAGAATCAGAGTAAATAACACCCCCAAATTGCATTTCTCCCTTTTTTGTTTTTACTACTTTCCTTTGATTGGCAACTATACCAACTGCCCATCCATCTATTCTAGCATAAGCGGTAATAATTGTTTTTCCAAACCCCTCTTTATATTCGTCAAATTCAGAATTATCAACAATACGTTTAATAATTTCCTTCATGTTATATTGCTCAGTTCTAAGTTTTGGAAGGATTCCAAGGATTTCCTCTTCTTTTTCTGAAGGTTTAACCGGTTTTATTCTGTTAAATCCAGCAGTATCATGATCACCAATTTTACCAAGAATATTTTTAATGGTGTCTAGAGCATCTTTATCATCTTTTGCTTTATAATCAGTTACTCCAGAGATTTCACAATGGGTTGTAGCACCTCCAAGTGTTTCATTATCAATGCTTTCTCCAATAGCTGCTTTCACTAAATAACTTCCTGCTAAAAAAATACTACCAGTTTTATCCACAATCAAAGCTTCATCACTCATAATAGGTAGATAGGCACCGCCTGCAACACAGCTTCCCATAACAGCAGAAATTTGAGTAATTCCTAGACTACTCATGATGGCATTATTTCTAAAAATTCGTCCAAAATGTTCTTTATCTGGAAATATTTCGTCCTGGAGCGGTAAGTATACTCCGGCACTATCTACTAAATAGATAATTGGTAGTTTGTTTTCAATGGCAATTTCTTGAGCGCGTAAGTTTTTCTTTCCAGTAATGGGAAACCACGCACCTGCTTTAACAGTAGCGTCATTGGCCACTACAATACACTGTTTCTTTTGAATGTATCCAATTTTCACAACAACTCCTCCAGAAGGACAACCACCATGTTCTTGATACATCTGTTCACCTGCAAAAGCCCCAATTTCAATACTTTTAGATTTAGAATCTAGCAAATAGTCAATTCTCTCTCTAGCAGTCATTTTTCCCTTCTCGTGATGTTTGCTAATTCTTTCTTGACCACCACCTAGTTTCACTTTTACCAATCTTTTTTTAAGGTCACTTATTAAAAGTTTATTATGATCTTCATTTTTGTTGAAGTTGATGTCCATAAAAAGTAGTATTTGTAGCGAATTTACAAAAGTTTGTCTTTTTTATACAATGATGTGTCGTAAACTTTATTTAAATACTATGAGTTTATTTTCCTTGGAAACCAAAACTTTTTTTTTAATTTTAACTTCAAATTAATATGACTTTTTAATTTTTCATTAAATGGGTTAAAATCATGGGAGATATATCCAAAGACATAAATTCTAGATTTGAGAATAATAAAATAAAAGCTTTAGTTAATATAAAGTATACTGCTAACTGGATTAATAGTCTTGAAAATGAATTTTTTAGAACCTATGAGATATCTCCTCAACAGTATAATATTTTAAGGATATTAAGGGGAGCGAACAAGCCTGTGAAAGTTCAGGTAATAAAAGATAGAATGATAGATAGAGCTCCAAATACTACGCGTTTAATGGATAAGTTATGTGAGAAAAAACTGATTGATAGAGTTCGTTGTGTTCAAGACAGAAGAGTTGTTTTTATTGGGATAAATTTAAAAGGTCTTAACCTATTAAAAAGTATTGATTTGATTTCAAATTTAAACTTTTTAGATAATCTCTCGGAAGAGGAAGCAATAGATCTCAGTAGATTATTAGATAAGTTGAGGTAGTAATATCGTATTTAAATTCCATATTTTTTTAAAAATTCTTTAATCCATAAAAAGTGATTATATTGCAATATATTATGCATGCATAGTATTTAATTAAATTTATATGAAATACCCACACATATTAAAGCCCTTAGATTTGGGTTTTACAACATTGAAAAATAGAATTTTAATGGGCTCCATGCATACTGGTTTGGAGGAAGAAAAGAATGGTTTAGAAAGGATAACAGCCTATTATGCAGAGAGAGCTAGAGGAGGTGTCGGTTTAATCATAACAGGAGGGATCTCTCCAAATATTCAGGGTTGGACAGGTCCTTTTTCTGCAAGAATGTCTTCAAAGAAGCATGCAATTCAGCACCAGAAAATCACCAAAGCAGTTCATGATGAAGGTGGAAAAATATGCATGCAAATATTACATGCTGGACGTTATGGTTATCATCCTTTTAATGTAGCTCCATCCAAAATTAAATCTCCAATAACACCTTTTAAACCCTTTAAATTAACATCATCTGGAATAAATAGAACTATACGTGATTTTGTAAATTGTGCAAAACTTTCAAAAATTGCAGGTTATGATGGTGTTGAGATTATGGGTTCAGAGGGCTATTTAATTAATCAGTTTATTGCAGCTCATACCAACAAAAGAAAAGATAAATGGGGTGGTTCTTACACTAATAGAATGCGTTTGCCAATAGCTTTAGTTAAATCTGTAAGGGAAGCTGTTGGTGAAGATTTTATCATCATTTATAGGTTGTCAATGTTAGACCTTATTGAAAATGGAAGTACTTGGGAAGAAGTTGTTCAGCTAGCAAAAGAAATTGAAAAAGCAGGAGCTACAATAATAAATACAGGAATAGGTTGGCATGAAGCTAGAATTCCAACTATTGCTACTTCTGTTCCAAGAGCAGCATTTACTTGGGTCACAAAAAAAATGAAACAGGAGGTATCCATTCCATTAGTTACCTCTAATAGAATAAATATGCCAGAGACCGCTGAAGAAGTTTTAGCTAGAGGAGATGCAGATATGATTTCTATGGCGCGTCCTTTTTTAGCAGATCCAGAATGGGTAAATAAAGTTGCTCAAGAAAAAGTTGACGAAATTAATACTTGTATTGCATGCAATCAAGCTTGTCTAGATCATGTTTTTAAACAAAAAGTAGCAAGTTGTTTGGTAAATCCAAGAGCCTGTCATGAAACTGAATTTAATTATGACATGGCATCAGTTGCAAAAAAAATAGCAGTTGTTGGTGCTGGACCTGCTGGGCTATCAGTAGCTACAATTGCTGCTCAAAGAGGTCATCAAGTAACCCTTTTTGACTCAGAATCAGAAGTTGGAGGACAATTCAATATGGCAAAACAAATTCCTGGAAAAGAAGAATTTCATGAAACTATTCGATATTATAAAAAGCAGTTAGAGATGCATAATGTTAAGCTCAAACTAAACAAAAGAGTATCAAGTAGCGATTTAGAGAAATCAGATTTTGAAGAAATAATTATTGCCACAGGAATCACACCAAGAACTCCAAATATTGAAGGAATTAATCATAGCAAAGTCATAAGTTATCTAGATGTTTTGAAACATAAAAAGCAAGTTGGTAAAAGAGTTGCTGTAATTGGAGCAGGAGGTATAGGGTTTGATGTTTCTGAATTTCTTCTTCACCAAGGGGAATCAAGTACATTAGACATAGATACATGGTTGGCTGAATGGGGAATAGATAAAGGTATCGAAGCTAGAGGAGGTATTGCTGGAGTACAACCTTCATTTCCCTCTGCAAAAAGAGAGATATTTATGTTTAAGAGAAGTAAGGGTAAATTTGGAGGCAATTTAGGTAAAACAACGGGTTGGATTCATCGTGCTAATTTAAAAAAGCAAAACGTAAAATTTATTAATGAAGTTCAGTACACTAAAATAGATGACCAAGGGCTTCATTATACCAAAGCAGAACAATCAAAAATTCTGGAAGTAGACAATATTATTATTTGTGCTGGACAAACTCCTCTTAAAGAATTATTTACTGCTTTAGAATCATCAGGAAAAAATATTCATATCATAGGAGGTGCTGATATAGCAGATGAGTTAGACGCTAAAAGAGCCATAGATCAAGGGTGTAGATTAGCTGCTTCATTATAGTTTGGTAAAATATTTATTGATGACCCATCCAACAAATTTCCTATGGAACAAAATACCATTTCTTGAATAGTATAACTTCAAAAAAATGTCGACATTTGTCTTATAACCAAATACTAAAATTTTTATAATTTTAGTTACTTAAATTACTACCAATGGATAAAAATGGAGTTTTAGCATGGGCCACTATTATTATGATTATTGTAGGTCTGGCACTAATAGGCCTTGGGGCTTTCAGATATGATGATGTTGCAGGTTGGGGTTTTGCATCAGTAGGAGTTGGTTTTTTTGCCATTGCATGGGTCTTCAATGCACTAAAAGGAAGAGTTTAGTTTTATTAAATTTTTAAATTACCATTAAATGTCTGATGATAAAAAAGTTATTTTCTCCATGTCAGGAGTTAATAAAACCTACCAAAGTACAAACAAACAAGTTTTAAAGAATATTTATTTAAGCTTCTTCTACGGGGCTAAAATTGGAATACTTGGATTAAACGGATCTGGGAAGTCTACACTTTTAAAAATTATAGCTGGAGTTGAAAAAAACTTTCAAGGAGATGTAACTTTTTCCCCTGGTTATAAAGTAGGATACTTAGAGCAAGAACCAAAATTAGATCCAGAAAAAACGGTAATGGAGGTAGTTAAAGAGGGGGTTGCAGAGACTGTAGCTATATTGGAAGAATATAATAAAATAAACGATTTATTTGGATTAGAAGAAGTTTATTCTGATGCAGATAGAATGGATAAACTAATGGCGCAACAAGCAGACTTACAGGATAAAATTGACGCCTGTAATGCTTGGGAATTAGACACCAAGTTAAATATTGCGATGGATGCCCTAAGAACACCTGATTCTGATAAAAAGATAGCCGTGTTATCTGGTGGTGAAAAAAGAAGAGTTGCCCTGTGTAGATTACTTCTTCAAGAACCTGAAATCTTATTATTAGATGAACCAACAAATCATCTAGATGCAGAATCTGTTCATTGGTTAGAACATCATTTAGCCCAATATAAAGGAACCGTTATCGCAGTTACTCATGATAGGTATTTTTTAGATAATGTAGCGGGTTGGATTTTAGAATTAGATAGAGGAGAAGGAATTCCATGGAAAGGGAACTATTCATCATGGTTAGATCAAAAATCTAAAAGACTTGCACAAGAAAGCAATACAGCGTCTAAACGTCAAAAAACCTTAGAACGAGAGTTAGAGTGGGTAAGGCAGGGAGCAAAAGGAAGGCAAACCAAGCAGAAAGCTCGTCTTAAAAGTTATGAGCGTTTGATGAGTCAGGATCAAAAACAACAGGAAGAAAAACTAGAGATATTTATTCCAAATGGCCCTCGTCTTGGAAATAATGTAATTGAAGCCTCTAACGTGTCGAAAGCTTATGGAGACAAATTATTATATGAAAATTTAGAATTTAATTTACCTCAAGCTGGAATAGTAGGAATTATTGGACCTAACGGTGCTGGTAAAACCACTATTTTTAAAATGATTATGGGTGAAGAAAATGCAGATAAAGGAAGTTTTAACGTTGGTGAAACTGCAAAGATTGCCTACGTTGACCAAGCTCATTCAAATATTGATGCAGGAAAATCTATTTGGGAGAATTTCTCTGATGGACAAGATTTAGTGATGATGGGTGGAAAACAAGTCAATTCTAGAGCTTATCTAAGTCGTTTTAATTTCTCTGGAAGTGAACAAAATAAAAAAGTTAGTACACTTTCTGGAGGAGAAAGAAATAGGTTGCATCTTGCGATGACGCTAAAAGAAGAGGGTAATGTTTTATTATTAGATGAACCTACTAACGATTTAGACGTAAATACTCTACGAGCTTTAGAAGAAGGATTAGAAAATTTTGCTGGTTGTGCAGTTGTAATTAGTCATGATAGATGGTTTTTAGATAGAGTTTGTACTCATATCTTAGCTTTTGAAGGTGATAGTCAGGTCTATTTCTTTGAAGGTTCCTTCTCAGAATATGAGGAAAATAAAAAGAAACGTTTGGGAGGAGATTTAATGCCTAAGAGGATTAAATACAAAAAATTGATTCGATAACAAGAAATGAAATATCTATTTTCAATTCTTACTTTTTTTAATAATTTGTAAACTTATTAAAACATAATTATTTTTCAGAAAAAAGAGCGTCTATTAATGTTTTAAAGGTTTTGAATGCAAAAAAAAGTGTAAAAAAAGTTAGAATTGCTGCTAGAACAATTCCTAGAATACTAATGTAAAAAAGATAACCTTCTTTATATATTTTTATGGCTTTAAAGGAAATTGTCAATAGTAAAGGAGATGCAATTAGTAATCCTAATAAAATTAATAATTTTCTAAATCCTTTAGCTGCTAAATCTTGATTTATAGGCATTATTTATAGTTTTCAATTGCTTTTCTAACACTACCATATTTTTCCAATAATATATTAGCTTCAGATGAACTGATAGATAATTCTTCACAGATCATATTGATACCTCTAGTAACTAATTTATGATTGGATAATTGCATGTCTACCATTTTATTTCCTTTTACCTTTCCTAAGGTAATCATCGTAGCTGTTGAAATGATATTTAAAACCATTTTTTGAGCTGTTCCTGCTTTCATTCTAGAACTCCCTGTAACAAACTCTGGACCTACTACTACTTCTATTGGGAATTTAGCAGCTACACACAAAGGAGCGTTTTCATTACACGTAATACACCCTGTAATAATATTATATTTATTACACATTTCTATCGCAGAAATTACATAAGGAGTAGTTCCAGACGCCGCTATTCCTACTACCACATCGTTTGACGAAATATTATACTCTAGTAAATCTTTCCAGCCCTGTGTTGTAGAATCTTCTGCAAATTCTACTGCTTTTCTTATGGCTACATCACCTCCTGCTATCAATCCTTTTACCAACTCATGTGACACTCCAAAAGTGGGAGGGCACTCAGAGGCATCTAAAATTCCTAATCGTCCGCTTGTACCAGCTCCAATATAAAATAATCGTCCTCCTTTATTTAATTTTTCAATTATTTGTTTTATTAGAGATTTAATTTGAGGGATTGCTTTTTCCACTGCAAAAGCTACAGTTTTATCTTCATTATTGATATTAGTCAATAATTCAGATAAAGACATTTTTTCTAAATGATTGTAATTAGAATCCTGTTCAGTAGTTTTTTTATCACTCATGATAATTTTTAAAAAAAGATTTTACTATAACTCTTTGGTAAAAATAGGTGGAAATTAATTAAATCTAAAAAAAAAGAGTGCAATATTGCACTCTTTTGATTACTAGTTGTATTTCCTTTAAATACTTTTTATTATGGTATTTAATGTTATACTAGGTTGCATTGCACCATCAGCTGCTTTTTCATTAGGAAGATAATAACCACCTATGTTTGTTGCTTCCCCTTGTATACCATTGAGTTCTTTTAAAATTATTTGCTCATTATCACTTAATTCAAGTGCAATGCTAGAAAACTGGTTTTTAAGTTCTAAATCTTTGCTTTGAGTTGCTAATGCCTTTGCCCAATATAAAGCCAAATAATAATGACTTCCTCTATTGTCTAATTCGCCTACTTTTCTCGATGGAGATCTTTTATGATCTAAGAATGCTTCAGTTGCATCGTCAAGAGTTTTTGCTAGAACTTTAGCTTTAGCATTATCATTTGTATTCCCAAAGTGATCAAGTGACACAGCTAGTGCTAAAAACTCTCCCAAAGAATCCCAACGTAAGTGATTTTCTTTAGAAAATTGTTGCACGTGTTTTGGAGCTGAACCTCCAGCGCCAGTTTCGAACAATCCTCCCCCGTTCATTAAAGGAACAATAGATAGCATTTTAGCAGATGTTCCCAATTCTAAAATAGGGAAGAGGTCTGTTAAATAATCACGAAGAACATTCCCAGTAACAGAGATTGTATCTTTTCCTTCTTTGATTCTCTCTAAACTGAATAAGGTTGCATCTTCTGGTGATAAGATTCTAATATCCAATCCTTCTGTATTGTGATCTTGTAAATAGGTATTTACTTTTTTAATCAATTCAGAATCGTGAGATCTTTTTTCTCCTAACCAAAAAATAGTTGGTGTTTCTGACGCTCTTGCACGATTAACTGCAAGTTTTACCCAATCTTGAATTGGAGCATCTTTTACCTGACACATTCTCCAAATATCTCCAGCTTCCACATTATGCTCTAATAACACAGTGTTTTTAGAATCGATTACTTGAATGATTCCATCTGCATGAACTTCGAAAGTTTTGTTGTGAGACCCATACTCTTCTGCCTTTTTGGCCATTAAGCCAACATTAGGAACAGTTCCCATTGTTCTTGGATCAAAAGCACCATGTTTTTTACAAAAATCTATGGTTGTTTGATAAACTCCAGCGTAAGAACTGTCTGGAATTACCGCTTTTGTGTCTTGTAATTTTCCTTTTTTATTCCACATTTGTCCTGACGTTCGAATCATTGCTGGCATTGAAGCATCTATAATTACATCTGAAGGAACATGAAGATTGGTGATTCCTCTATCTGAATCTACCATTGCTAGGTCTGGGTTATTTTTAAAAGCTGTTTCTATATCAGAAAGTATTTCTTCTTTCTTGTAGGGTGGTAACTGGTTGATATTACTCAATAAGTTTCCAAGTCCATTGTTTACATCTACACCTACAGAATTTAGGGCTTTACCATGTTTGTCGAATAGTTGTTTAAAGAAAGCACGAACGGCGTGACCAAAGATGATTGGGTCCGAAACCTTCATCATTGTGGCTTTCATGTGTAATGAAAATAGAAGGCCATTTTGTTTTGCATCTATGATTTGTTCTTCTAAAAAGCTTAAAAGAGTATTTTTACTCATAAATGTAGCATCTATGATTTCTTTGTCTTCTAATGCGATGTTGTCTTTAAGTATAGAAACTTGTCCATCAGTATCAGTATGAACAATTCGAACATGTGTTTCACTTTCTATTGTTGTTGATTTTTCATTGTGTGCAAAATCTCCATCAGACATTGTTGCGACATGAGATTGAGATTCTGAAGACCAAGCTCCCATAGAATGTGGGTTCTTTTTAGCATAATTTTTAACTGCCTTTGGTGCTCTTCTGTCTGAGTTTCCTTCTCTTAATACTGGATTAACAGCTGAACCTTTTACTTTATTATAACGTTCCAAAATAACTTTTTGATCTGTGGTTTCAACTGTCTCCGGATAATCAGGAAGTTTATATCCTAAAGATTGCAATTCTTTGATCGCAGCAATTAATTGAGGAACTGAAGCACTGATATTAGGTAATTTAATAATATTAGCTTCAGGTTTTTTTGCTAATTCACCTAGTTGTGTTAGAGCATCTTCAATTCGTTGATTTTCAGGTAAAACGTCAGAAAAGTTAGCTAATATTCTAGCAGCTAAAGAGATATCTTTAGTTTCAAAGTTTATATGAGAACTGCTTGTAAATGCTCTTACAATTGGTAAAAAAGAACGAGTAGCTAAAGCCGGAGCTTCATCAGTAATTGTATAAACTATTGTAGCTTTCTGAGTCATAATGATTTTTTTTCTGTTACCGAATCCCAAAGAGATTCATTTTAAAATTACTTTTTGCTTAAAAGCAGGGCAAATTTAAGAATTATAGTGGCATTTAACGAAGTTAGCTTGATTAAATTTATAGATTTTTTTAACCTTTAATTATGAAAATATTTAAAAAAATAAAAGCCATATCATTCAATTTCTTGAGTGATATGGCTTCTTTAGAGACTAATTGTAAACAATGACTTGTATTTCTACACAATCAAATAGAGATATGACTCTATGTTTCTTTTAAACAAAGGAACTGTTTCTTTGTTAGACTCAGATTGGAACTTCGTTTCTCCTTGGCCTTAGCCTCAGTTCAACTTGGTGAAATTCCATCTGGTTTACTCTTCAAGTTCGTATTACATTAAGTAAAACTTCTTTTAGTAGAGTTTTGTTATTTTCATAACTCAACTGTTTCTAATTGTTTTGAATAGAGCCTGAACTCTAATCTAACATTTGAAAGGGTATTCCAGAAAATAAAGAACGTTACTTTATTTAATTACTTAGCTTGCGTTCTATTTCCTTTCGAAAATTTTAAGCTATGCTTTGTAACTATGATTCAAATATATACTAAGAATTCACATTTACAAATTTTTTAACTAATTAGAAATCAACAAACTACTAACACCTGTTATCAACATTTGTTAATTAAAAAAAGGGCTTCATGAAATGAAGCCCTTTTTTTGTATAATTTTAAAAAAGAAGTATTAACGTCTTTTTTCTTGAATTCTTGCTCTTTTACCGGTAAGATTTCTAAAGTAGTAAATACGTGCTCTTCTAACTTTACCTCTTTTATTAACTTCAATTTTTTGGATAGAAGGTAGGTTTGTTGGAAATATTCTTTCTACACCCACTGTACCAGACATTTTTCTAATTGTAAAAGTTTCTGATGACCCTGTACCTCTCTTTTGGATAACAACACCTTTGAAAAACTGAGTTCTAACTTTTTCTCCTTCTCTAATTTCGTAAAATACTGTGATAGTATCTCCTGCTGAGAATTCTGGGTTTTCATTTCTTGTTACAAATTCGTCTTGTACAAATTTTACTAAAGATTCCATTTCTAGTTGATTTAAAATATTTTCTATAACTAACTTTCACGATTTTCGTCAGAGGTTAATTTTAGCGAGTGCAAATCTAAGAATTTAATTTAGGATATAAAACCTATTCAAGTTATTTTTTCGGTTGGTAATCTTTACAATAGAACACCCAGAACTTTCGTTCTTTAAGGGTACCTTTATTAACAATGATTGGGTCTAATTCAACATAGGATTTAAAATAGGGCTTAATTCCCACTGGGAGCTTCCCGAGCTTTTCTTTGTTTCTATTTCTTTTATCAGAATCTATATAAAAAGCATTACGGCCCCTATAATCCTCCATTTTATCTCCTAAATAATCGAATTGAAGTGCGGGTTGGTCTATTACATTTTGAGCAAAAATAGTTTTTGATGTAAAAAATCGAAGTTGTGCAGCGGTTTTATATCCATCCATCGAAAAGATAAATGCTTGGGTATCATTTTTCGAGATTTCTTCAACTTCCTCGCCAAGTTCTCTCCAACTCACCCAGGTGTCGTCGCTATTGATGGGTACAAAATAAAAAACAACTTGGCTTGCAATTGCTATATGAAATATTACAGCAATAATAAGTTGAGTTTTTAATAGTTTTTTTGAAATATACATTCCAGCAATAATTGTTCCTGTTATGTATGATGGCATCATCCAGTTTAATTTTACCCAATAGATAGGACTGATAACAAAAAAACCGATAAATGTTGGTATAAAGAATGCTAATAAAAAAAGAGTTTTTTCACTAGGTAATTTAAATTTTATAAGTGCTTTTTTGATGTGTTTGAAGGAAAAAACTACAAATACACTAAATAAAATTGGAAGTAATAATATTAACTGATGTCCAATTGTTCCAAAAAACAATAAGGGTTTTATTTCAAATTTACTTATTGAGTTTGTTCTTTCTGAAGACTGAAAAGCAAAAGAAGCAAATTCATTTTGATAGTTCCACCACCAAACCGGAAAGGTTACTGCTATAGATATAATAATCCCTAACCATAACCACGGGGAAATCAATAATTTTCTATATTTAGAAGAAAAAATAAGAAAACCAAGGACCCCAATATGTAATAGTAGGGCAGTGTATTTACTATTAAATGCTAACCCCATGGATATTCCGGCTAGTATCCAATACCATTTTTTTTCTTCAAAAATTGCTTTATAAAGGAATATAATAGTTAAGGTCCAAAACAGTAGTAAAGGAACATCAGGTGTAGAATTAAAGGATAGAATAGATATGAAAATTGTAGATGAAAATAAAACTAAACTCCTAAACAATCGGTGCTTTGAAAGAAAAAGAGTAGCTAATTTGTAAAAACTAAGAATGGTTATTGAAGTTATTGTAAAATCGGCAAGTTTAATAACATAAACAGATTGACCCAATACATCTGTGAAAATTCTTAAAATGTATCCAATCATTCCTGGATGATCAAAATAAGAAAGTGAAAGATTTTGACCGTATAAGTAATAATAGGCATCTTGAGGCATTAGCCCCATAAATGGTAATAATAAAAAGCGAAATAATTGAAATCCTACAACCCAAGAAATTGCAGTATTATTTTTTAAAAATAAAGTTATTTTTTTCAAATTATTAGGTCTTTCATAAAGGATTACATGTTTTCGTCTAATAGGTCTGGACGAATTTGTTGTGTTCTTTCATATGCTTTTTCAGATCTCCATTCGTCTATTTTAGGAAAATTTCCAGATAATAAAACTTCAGGAACTTTCATTCCCTCATAAGTTGAGGGTCTTGTATATACAGGAGGTGATAATAAATTATCTTGAAAAGAATCAGTTAGCGCAGAGGTTTCATCTCCAATAACCCCTGGAATTAAACGTACAATACTATCTACTAAAACAGCTGCAGCTAATTCTCCACCAGTTAACACATAGTCACCAATAGAAATTTCTTTTGTTATGTATTTATCTCGAACTCTTTGATCTACTCCTTTGTAATGACCAGTTAGAATTATAATATTTTTTTGAAGAGATAGTGTGTTTGCCGTAGATTGTTTTAATGTTTTAGCATCAGGTGTCATATATATTATTTCATCATATACACGTTCAGCTTTTAATACTTCAATACATTTAGAAATAGGTTCAATCATTAATACCATTCCTGCGCCACCACCAAATTGAGTATCATCAATTTGTTTGTAGTTTCCCAGACCAAAGGTTCTTAAATCGTGAATCACAATTTTTGCCAGACCTTTTTCTTTTGCTCTCTTTACAATAGAATGATTAAAAGGGCTTTCTAATAAATCGGGTGCTGCTGAAATAATATCTATACGCATAGGTGCAAATGTACAAGAAATGTTGGTTTTAAAAGGTTTTATAATTTTTTGTGAATTAAATAAAACTGAATTTTATTTAATTACTGCACTGGGGTTTAGTGCTAATATTTTATTGAATTAAATTTAATTAAAACGGTATCATTCTTAATTTCACAAAACACTTCTCTGTTCAAAGCCACACCATTGGTGTAATACCCAAAAATAATTTGTTCTTTTTTCCCATTTTCTCTTTCAAATTTTAATTTATAAGCACCATCTCCTTTATGATTATTTGTCATGTCGAGAAATTCTTCAACAAACTGATTAGGTTCAATTTTACTGAATTCTAGTTTAGAATTTTCGTCTGATAAAAATGTTACATTAATGATAGTCTCATTAGAAGAATTTTTGAGCTTACTTGTAATTCCATTTTTTTTAAAATTACAAGAAATTAATGTTGTAATTATTAGTATTAATGTTAGTATTCTGAGGTTATTCATAACGTTTCATAAAACTACAAAAAGTAAAATTTTGAATAGTATCAAATGGAGTTTGATGATTTTTATTTAAAGATTTAATGGGTATAAATTTGTTGTTAAATGTTTCATGCATTTTATTTTTTGAATATTGAGTAATTTCTAAACCACTACATTTTAATGGGCCATCATTTGAAAAAGCTCCAATAATTAGATTTTTAGACACATATTTTTCAGTTGTTGAAACATACGCTTTTATATCATTTTCTTTTGTTAGAAAATGAAAAGCTGCACGATCATGCCATACATCATAATTTTTTTCTGGTTTAAAGTCAATAATATTTGAAACTATCCAAGTAACTTCTGTTGCTTTTGTGCCTAAACGACTTTTAGCTCTTTCTAACGCTTTATTAGAAATATCTAAAACAGAAATATTGGTGTAACCATCCTCTAGTAAAAAATCTACTAAAAAACTATCGCCACCTCCAATGTCTATGATATTTGCATCTTTATTTAATTTTAAAGATTGAATAAAATCAAGAGAATCTTTGGGTATTTTTTGAGTCCAACTCACCTGTTCTTGGGTTTTGGTTTCATAAACAGTTTCCCAATGTTTTTTTATGTTAGAAGTCATATAAAAAATTTATGATGATGATAAGGTGTTTAATTAGTTATCTAGACAAACCTAATCATAATAATTGAATAGCTGCCTCTGCACAACGTTCTCCATCCATTGCTGCTGAGACAATTCCGCCAGCATAGCCTCCGCCTTCACCACAAGGAAATAATCCTTTTATCTCAGGGTGTTCTAAATTTTCTTTTCTAGGGATGTTTACCGGTGAAGAGGTTCTAGATTCTACACCTACAATATTGGCTTCATTAGTATAATAGCCATGCATTTTTTTTCCAAATGCATCAAATCCTTTTCGCAAACGACTTCCAATTTTCTTTGGTAATAAAGAATGCATAGGTGAGGAATTTAATCCTGGCTGATACGAAGTTTCGTTTAAATTTGTAGAAAGCTTTCCATCTACAAAATCTACTAACCTTTGTGCAGGCGCAGTTTGTGTTCTTCCTCCTGCAGTAAAAGCTAGCCTTTCTAAATTTTTTTGATATTCTAAACCTTTCAATGGGCCAAATTGATCATATTTAGGAATGTCTTTATCTACATTTATTTCTACTACAATACCAGAATTGGCAAATTTATTATTACGTCTTGAGGGAGACATGCCGTTTACAACAACTTCTCCACTGTCTGTAGCTGCAGGAACTATAAATCCGCCGGGGCACATGCAAAAAGAATACACACCTCTATTATTAACTTGATGAACTAGGTTATAAGCAGCTGCAGGTAGTAACTCATTTCTAGTTCCCTCACAATTGTATTGAATACTGTCTATAATTTCTTGTGGATGCTCTACACGAACCCCCATAGCAAACGATTTTGCTTTGAGTAAAATATTTTTTTTATGGAGTAATTCGTAAATGTCTCTTGCCGAATGACCCGTAGCTAAAATAACAGAGTTAACAGTCATTTCATTCCCGTTTTTTAAAATGATTGCTTTTAGTTGGTTTTTTTTAATAATAAAATCTGTTACTTGAGTATTGAAGTGAATTTCTCCACCGAACTTTAGGATGGTCTCACGAATATTTTGAATAATTTTTGGAAGCTTATTGGTTCCAATATGAGGATGTGCATCAATTAAAATTTGTTCCGTAGCGCCATGATAAACTAAGTTTTCAAAAATACGTCTTACATCCCCCCTTTTTAAGCTTCTTGTATAGAGTTTTCCGTCAGAATAAGTACCTGCTCCACCTTCACCATAACAATAATTAGAGTTTTTATTGACAATATGATCTTGGTTAATAGCTTTAATATCTCTTCTTCTATCTTGAACATTTTTACCTCTTTCTAAAATTATCGGTTTGTATCCGAGTTCAATACATCGCAAAGCAGCATACATTCCAGAGGGTCCAAATCCTACAATATGGATTTCTTTGGCACTAGAAACCTCTTTATAGTCAAAAATAGGTGCTGAGTTTTCCGGGATGGGTTCATTAATGTAAACAGCAACTTTGTAGTTAAAAAAAGTTTCTTTTTTTCTAGCATCAATAGATTTTCGAAGCACTTTTACACCCATAATCTCTTTAGAATCAATTCCCAACTTTCGAGAGGCTTTGTGGAGTAAAATTTCTGATTTTTTTTCTTCAATAAGATTTGTTCGAACTTGAATCTCTTTTACCATACTTCAAACTTACTAGATATATTTTGTTTTTCTGGTTGTATTATAAAAACAATTTGTTGAATTAAAAGTTGTTGGTTAAAAATACTATTATAAAGAGGCAATAATAATTCTATCACGCCCAAAAATATCTTTTTTAAGTTGAATTTTATTAAACCCCTTCAATTTTATAAGTTCAACAGTTTCTTTTCCTAAATATTGATTAATCTCAAAAAATAGTGTGCCATTTTTTGTTAAATGATTTTTTGCTAATTCAGCAATTTTGTTGTAAAAAACAAGTGGGTTATTGTCTTCGACAAATAAAGCCATGTGTGGTTCATTATTTAAAACATTATTTTTTATTTCTTTTTTTTCTGATTCTCTAACATAGGGTGGATTGGAAACAATAACATCATAAAGTTGATTTAGGGAAGTAGTGTTTAGAATATCTTGTTGAGTTAAGTTAATGTCAACTTTGTTGAGTACAGCATTTTTTTTAGCTATAGTTAGCGCTTCATTTGATACATCAATAGCAGTTATTTCTGCAAATGGCAAACTTTTTTTTAAAGAAATTGGAATACACCCACTTCCAGTTCCAATATCTAATATTTTTAATTGTTTTTCATTTGCATTCGTATGAAAGCTCCTTGTTTTTAAAACGTTCTCTAAAATAGAGCTTATTAATTCCTCTGTTTCTGGTCTAGGAATTAAAACATGCTCATTTAATATAAATGGAAACCCATAAAATTCAGTTTTCCCTAAAATGTATTGAATAGGGATCTCTTGTTCTAGAAGTTTTGTGGAAGATCTTAGTAGAATTAGATCCTCTGGACTAATTTCAAAATTTGATTTTAAAACGATATCAATTCTTTTAAAATTTAAATATTCTTCTAATAATAAAAATAAAAAAGTATCAATTTCTGATGTAGGATATAATTTTTTTAGAGTTTTGTTAAAATAGTCTCTGAATTTTTTTATGTTCATAATTTTCTAATCATCCATACATCACAAGAATAATGGCATGTGTTTCCTAATGGAGCATCTATGGGTATAAATCCTGCTTTTTTATATAATTTTTGGGCAGCAATCATATAGGGCATAGTTTCTAGATAGCATTGTTCAAAACCAAATTCCTTAGCTTTAATCATACATTTTTCGATAATTCTAGATCCCAGGCCTTTGCCTCTGATATCATTTAAAAAGTACATTTTTTGTAATTCACAGGTGTTTTTATCATAACCATCTAGTTGCGCAATTCCACCCCCACCAAGAACTTTTCCTTGATGTTCAACAACAAAATAAATTGCATTCTCTTTTTGATATGTTTTATGCATATCTTCTAGAGCGATATCCTCATAGGCAGTTCCAATTTTTGGAGCACCCATCTCTACTATAACTTGTTGTACTATTTTTTTTATTTGTTTATTATCTCGAGGTTCTATTTCTCTTACAATATAATCTGAACTTGTCATTTAATCCTGTATTTTTGCTTTACAAAGTTACTTTTTTTTGAATCACGAATACTACATAAAAAGATGTCTCGAAATTTCTAAACAAGGAATAGGTACAACTAGGCCAAATCCTTCTGTTGGTGCGGTATTGGTTGTAGATGATAAAATTATAGGTGAGGGGTTTACCAGTCCTTATGGTGGAAGTCATGCTGAAGTAAATGCAATTTCCTCCGTAAAAAATGATGAAGATTTAAAAAAAGCAACAATGTATGTTACTTTAGAACCCTGTTCTCATTATGGAAAAACACCACCCTGTGCAGATTTAATTATTAAAAGTGGAATTAAAAAAGTAGTAATTGGATGTGTTGATGTTAATGAAGTGGTTGCAGGTAGAGGGGTTGAAAGACTAAAAAATGCAGGTTGTGAAGTTGTTGTTGGTGTTTTAGAAAATGAATGTAAAGTTCATCACAAACGATTTTTTACATTTTACACTAAAAAGAGGCCTTATATTATCTTAAAATGGGCGCAAACTATAGATGGTTATATTGCCCCAAAGCATAGGGAAAAACAAGCTCCAGTTTGGATTACCAAAAAAACATCAAGACAATTAGTTCATAAATGGAGAAGTGAAGAGCATTCAATTTTAGTGGGTACTACAACTGTTTTAGATGATAATCCAAGTTTAGGTGTTCGAAGCTGGAAAGGTGAAAACCCTCTGAGAATAGTTATAGATAAAGATTTGAAAATACCCAAAGAGTTAAAGGTTTATGATGGCTCAGTTAAAACAATCTTTATAAATCAAAAAGTTACAACTCATAATGAAAACCTTTTTTTTGAAAAAATAAATTTTCAAGAACCCATTGCTTATCAAGTGTGCAAAGTACTGTTTAAGCATAAAATTCAATCATTAATAGTAGAAGGAGGAAGAAAAACTATTCAAACTTTTATTGATGAAAACTTATGGGATGAAGCTAGGGTTTTTTCTGGCGCAGTAGCTTTTAATGAGGGAACAAAGGCTCCACTACTCAAAGTTCCTTTTTTTAATCAAGAAAATCTCATGGGCGACAGTCTAAAAACCTATATCAATGATTAAAAATATAGTCTTTGATTTTGGAGATGTATTTATAAATCTAGACAAAGAGGCTACTTTTAAAAGGTTAAAAGAGTTAGGTGTAAACGAATTTACTATTGAACTATTGGAGTTAGCCAAACAATATGAAATGGGGATGATAACTACACAAGAGTTTGTGAATACATTTAAAAGCTATTTTCCCTCTATTTCAGAAACAGATTTTAAAAATGCATGGAATTCTATGTTGTTAGATTTTCCTCTTTACAGATTGAGTTTTTTAAAATCATTAGCCAATTCAAAAAAATATCGAATCTTTTTGTTGAGTAACACCAATGATTTACACATTTCTTGGATTCAAAAAACTTGGGGCAGAAAATTATTTTCAGAATTTAAAAATTGTTTTGAGAAATTTTATCTATCACATGAAATTCATCTGAGAAAACCGAATAAAAATATTTATGAATTTGTTATTGAATCAAATAAATTAACACCTGAAGAAACTTTCTTTGTAGACGATACTGAAGAGAATACAGTTGTAGCTAATAAGCTAGGGATTAAAACTTGGCAAATAAATCCAAATTCAGAGGATGTTGTAGATTTGTTTTCTAAAAAAGAATTTAATTAATGTTTTACCTACTGTTTAGTATCTGCATCTCAAGTTTTTTATTTGTAATATTTAAATTGTTTGATGTTTTAAAAATTAACACTTTTCAGGCCATTGTTGTAAACTACCTCACGGCTGCTATTCTAGGGTTTTACCTGTCCAACAATTCTGTTTCTTTCCAACAGATACCTAGTCAACCCTGGTTTTTGGGTGCATTTTTATTAGGAATTATGTTTATTCTTGTGTTTAATGTCATGGCATTGACTTCTCAAAAAAATGGGCTGTCTGTAGCTTCTGTTTCTAGTAAAATGTCTGTTGTTATTGCCATTATATTTGGGGTCTGGTATTATGAGGAAAGCATTGGTTTGGTAAAGCTAATTGGTATTTTACTAGCGCTTGTTGCGGTTTATTTGACTTCAATTAAAGAGAAAAATGAAATAGTTAAAAAAAATAAGGATTTTTTATTTCCAGTACTTTTATTTTTTGGTTCAGGGGCTATAGATACTAGTTTAAAGTATGTTGAAACCTCATTTGTTGCAGAGGGAGGAGTACCTTTATTCTCTGCTACAATTTTTGGCTGTGCATTTGGTTTGGGTGTTATTGTTTTATTGTATCAAAAAGTTAAAGGAATACTAAGTTTTGAATTCAAATCTATTTTAGGAGGTATTTTATTGGGAGTGCCAAACTATTTCTCTATAGTTTATTTACTTAAGGCTTTGAGTACAGAAGGAATGGAAAGTTCTACTGCTTTTACTTTGAACAATGTTGGAATTGTTATTTTGTCAACTCTTTTTGGGTTATTTATTTTTAAAGAAAAATTAATTAGCAAGAATTGGTTTGGAATTATCATAGCAATAGTGAGTATCATATTAATCATGTCTGTTAATGGATGATTTTTATAAAACTATTACTAAACCTTCTGTAGAAACACTCTTTAAAGATAGAAATAGTAAATTTTATGGATATGCATTTCCGGTCAAATCAGAGGAAGCTGTAAAAATATTCTTAGAGTTTTTGAGAAAGAAACATTATAGTGCTCGTCATTTTTGTTATGCTTGGCAATTAGGAGTCGAATCTTTTAGGTATAGAGCTAATGATGATGGAGAACCCAGTAATTCTGCTGGGATGCCAATTTACGGGCAAATTCAATCCTTTGAATTAACCAATATTCTGGTTGTATCTGTTCGTTATTTTGGTGGAACTAAACTTGGAGTTAGTGGGTTAATTAATGCGTACAGATCATCTGCAAGGCTGGCATTGGAATCTTCAATTATTGAAGAAAAAACAATTGATATATTTTTTCAATTAAATTTCGAATATGATTTGATGAGTAAAGTGTTGAGAATTATTAAAGAAAATTCAATACTTATTCAGGAGCAAGAATTAGAGATGAATTGTGAATTAATTATAGCAGTCAGAAAATCAAATGCAAACAAAATATTTAAAATTTTTGAAGCTTTTTATAAGGTGCAAATAAAATCCTTAGAGATTTAGTTTTTCTAAAATATAATCAGGGCATTTTATTGGTTTGTTTGTTTTCATATCTATGAAAGCTAAAACTGAATTACCTGTTGATATCTTTTCATTATTATGATTATAAATTTCATAATCAAATTCTATTTTCACTAGAGGGCTTTTTTTTAAAAAAACAGAAATACTTAGCAGATCGTCATATTTCGCAGATTTTAAAAAATTAAAAGAAAGAGAAATTACTGGAAGCATAATGCCATTATTTTCTAGGCCTTTATAGGTAACTCCCAGGTTTCTAAGCCATTCGGTTCTTGCGACTTCAAAATATGTAGCATAATTTCCGTGATATACAACTCCCATTTGATCGGTTTCTCCATAACGAACACGAATATTAGTAGTAAATTTCTTCAATTTTTTTTAACCTTTTTAATAAATTCATTCTACGGAAAAAATAATTAATAATCAATAGCAATTTCATTTTTTTTTACTAAAATTTATTCACACATTTGTAAAGCTTATCAAATTAAGTTTATCCCTATACAATAAAAGATTAAAATTATTAAATTTACTAACCATATTTATGACTAAAACTGCTGTTTCGGTTTGGGATGAATGTCTCTCTTTTATAAAAGATAATATTAAGCCACAGGCTTATAAAACATGGTTTGAGCCTATCAAACCTGTAAAATTATCTGGAGAAGCTTTAACCATTCAAGTACCAAGTAAGTTTTTTTATGAATGGTTAGAAGAACATTACATAAAACTTTTAAGAGTAGCTCTAGTTCGAGAGTTAGGAAAGGATGTTAAATTAATTTACGATGTACGTATGGAAAATACCTACAGTAGTAATCGACCTCAAATTGTTAAAATACCGAGTTCGAATAGAGATCCTCTGAAGCCTCAAAAAATAGCAGTACCACTTGAAGTTAATAAAAGAGAATTAAGAAATCCTTTTGTTATTCCCGGATTACAAAAAGTAAAAATTGAATCGCAATTAAATGCAAATTACAATTTTAAAAATTTTGTAGAAGGAGATTCTAATCGACTGGCACGTTCTGCGGGAATGGCTGTAGCAAATAAACCAGGAGGAACTTCTTTCAATCCTTTATTAATTTATGGTGGGGTTGGTTTAGGTAAGACACACTTAGCACATGCTATAGGAGTTGATATAAAAGATAAATATCCCGATAAAACGGTATTGTATATATCATCCGAGAAATTTACACAACAATTTATTGATTCTGTAAAATCTAATACTAGAAATGATTTTATTCATTTCTATCAAATGGTTGACGTTTTATTGATTGATGATGTACAGTTCCTCTCAGGTAAGGCTGGAACCCAGGATGTTTTTTTCCACATATTTAATCATCTGCATCAAAATGGTAAGCAAGTTATCTTAACTTCAGACAAAGCACCTGTTGATATGCAAGATATAGAACAACGTTTACTTTCTAGATTTAAATGGGGTCTTTCTGCAGAACTACAATTACCAGATTTTGAAACACGAATTTCTATACTCCAAAATAAACTCTTTAGAGATGGGGTTGAAATGCCAGAAGAAATTGTTGAATACATTGCAAAAAATATCAAATCTAACGTAAGAGAACTTGAAGGTGTTATAATTTCAATGATAGCCCAAGCTTCTTTTAATAGAAGAGAGTTTTCTCTTGAACTTGCCAAACAAATTGTAGATAAGTTTGTAAAAAACACCAAGAAAGAAGTATCCATTGATTACATACAAAAAGTTGTATCGAAGTATTTCGATATGGATGTAGTTACCTTACAATCAAAAACTAGAAAAAGACATATTGTTCAGGCTCGTCAGTTAGCAATGTATTTTGCCAAAAGAATGACTAAAACTTCACTGGCTAGTATTGGATCTCAAATTGGACAAAGAGATCACGCTACAGTTCTTCATGCCTGTAAAACTGTTGACAATTTAACTGAGACAGACAAGCAATTTAGAAAATACGTTGAAGACCTCAGAAAGAAGTTAACTTTTTAATTACTTATCCTACCATTTTTTTAAAACCTATTTTTTTAACTTTACAATATGAAAAGAATATTGATGGTTTGTTTGGGGAATATTTGTCGTTCTCCTTTGGCTGAAGGAATTCTTAAATCAAAGTTAAATCCAGATTTTTTTATTGTTGATTCTGCGGGAACATCTGCCTACCATATTGGAGAATTACCTGATCATAGATCTATAGCAATTGCAAAAAAAAATGGGATTGACATTTCAAATCAAAGCGCACGTCAATTTATTGCAAGTGACTTTAATGACTTTGACTTAATTTATGCAATGGATACAGAAAACTATCAAAACATATGTTCTTTATCTAAAAACAAATCTGATTTACTAAAGGTAAAGTTGATTTTAAACGAAATTAATCCTTCAGAAAATTTAAGTGTTCCTGATCCCTACTACGGAGGGAATAATGGTTTTGAAAATGTTTATAAAATGTTAGATGAAGCCTGCAATAAAATAAAAAATAATAATTCATGAGAGGAAAGCTATACCTAATACCAACAACTTTAGGAGAAAATGAACCTTTAGAGGTCATGCCATATTCAGTAAAGACCATAGTAGAATTATTAGATCATTATGTTGTAGAAAATGAAAAATCTGCTAGGAGGTTTATAAAAAAAATTACACCAAAAAAAGTACAGTCTTCTCTAGTAATGATGAAGTTAGATAAGTATGCTAATGAAATTGAAACTCAATCGTATTTAGATTTTTGTGACCAAGGAGTTTCAGTCGGTTTATTGTCTGAAGCAGGGGTTCCGGCTGTTGCTGACCCGGGAGCTTCTATAGTTAAACTAGCTCATGAAAAAGGTATTCAAGTAGTCCCTTTAGTTGGACCATCTTCTATTTTAATGGCATTAATGGCCTCCGGATTAAATGGTCAAAATTTTGCCTTTAATGGATATTTACCAATAGATAATTCTGAAAGAAAAAAAGGAATTAAAGCGTTAGAAAAATTATCTATAGATAAAAATCAATCACAAATATTTATTGAAACACCTTATCGAAATCAAAAAATGTTTACAGATTTAAAATCAGTTTTAAGTCCTGGAACATTATTATGTATCGCAATAGATATTTCACTTCCTAATGAGTACATAAAGACTTTTACCATTGCTCATTGGAAGAAGCAATCACCAGACTTACACAAAAGACCAGCAATATTTATTATACAAAAGTAATTGTTTAAACACTTGCTTTTCGGTCTCCTTTTATGAAAGATACATCATACCCAGCAAAAGCTTTCATGTAGGAATTAATTGAAGATCCATAGGCGTCTGAACAATTTCTTTGCCCATTACTTCGAAGATATTTTTTTACATTACCTGCGCCACTTAAATGAGCCGCAGCTAATATTCCAGATTCTGTAATTTTAATACCATTTATAGTTTTACCAACACTTCTTTTGATGTCTTTTCTAAGAATCCATTTATTTACTCTACAATAGGCAATAAATACTTTTTCTTGTAATTCAGGATCATGTAAAAAAAGTGTGGTGTTGTAGATTTTAAAACGCTCTAAAGTAGTTGAGCCAAATTGATATTTTCCTAAATACCCCAGCGTATTTATAACTCTGTACTTTCCCTGAGATTCCTTAAAAGCTAGGGCCTCTTTAAATCCAACGAAGTTTCTGTTTAGGTGTAAAATATTTGATCCATCTTCAAGGTTCGATAATAATTTCGCAGTAGGTAATTTCTTTTCTGGGAACTTATAATGCATAGGTTTTTTTGTAGCATTAACAAATCCTAAAAATAAAATTAATAAAAAAATAATCTTCTTAATGTCTTAAATCTTTCTATTTAGCGGGTGCAAAGATACAATTTAAAATATAATATGCTGATTATCAGTTTTTTTCAATTTTTTTCATATGTAGAAAATGAAAATTTATTCTTGTTTTTCTGCGAATAGTTAAACTTAAGGACAGTATATTTATAGAATTAATGTAAAAAATGATATTTGATTAAATTTATTATTTATTCTTTTTTTGATTGAAATCATAAATTCCTTTGAATAAATTATCTATTAATACCTTTTTTATTTAACCATCTTTGGTACCTAGTTGCATTTTTATTGTGTTGTAACAAGGTACTTGCGAATTCATGAAATCCAAATTTTGTAACACTTGCACACATATAAATATAATTGTGCTTTTTATAATTTAATACTGCATCTATTGATGATATATCAGGCATAGCGATTAAATTTGGAGGTAAGCCCTTGTTTAGGTAAGTGTTAAAAGGGGATGCTATTTTTAAATCTTTGTACAAAACTCTTTTTACTTGAAAATCCGTCCCGTTTCTTTTCTTTAATATGTATATAATTGTCGGGTCTGCTTGTAAGGGAATACCTCTTTTAATTCTATTTAAATAAAGACCTGCTACGATTGGTCTTTCAATAGTTTTTACTGTTTCCTTCTGAACTATTGAAGCTAAAGTTATAACTTCTTCCCTAGATAGTTTTAATAACGAAGCTTTAGTTAATCTTTCTTTATTCCAAAACTTATTATACTCTTTTAATAACTTATTTCTGAAATTTTCAGCAGATACATTCCAGTAAAACTCATACGTATTAGGAATTATAATACCTAAAACAGAGGCTATTGTGAGTTTATTATTTCTAAGGAAAATAGAATCCTTAAAAACTTCCAAAATTGTAATTGAATCTGCTTCTATCTGGGATGATATCCGTCCTGAAAATTTTTCAAGTGTGTCTTGATTGTTAAAAGAAACTTTAATAGGAGTTTGATTGCCACTCCTGAAAAGATTAACCACATCATTTAATGACATGCCTTTAGTTAGTATGTATTTCCCTGCTTTAGGCTTAGAGAAATTTTTCTGATGTGCTAGCCAATTAAATTTAGGTATTGTATTAGTAGTAGAGTTTTGTTCGTTATCAAGATTTTTGGATAGAGTTTTTTCAATAGCACTCATAGTATCAGAAGAACCAATGAAAACGATACAATCTTTAGTAATCAACTCACCATAAATAGATTGATATAAATTATAAGATAAAACTCCAGTTAGAATGCTAAAAACTAAAAAGAGTAAAAGAATTTTTTGTTTATTCATTAATCAATTGAAATATAAATTCATCTTTAAAGGCTCCATTAAAAAAAAGCCAATCTTTTTTTTCTCCAATTTTTTTAAAATTAAAACCTGAAAATAAAGCGATACTTTGTTCATTGTCTGGAATAATATTTGCAAAGATTTGATGTAGATTTAGTGTTTTAAAACAGTAGGGTATTAAAACAGACAATGCATCAGTAGCAAAGCCAGATTTTTGATATTTTTTATGAATTAAAATACCTATTCCTGTTCTGTGGTGTTGAGGATTAAAATCAAACAAATCAATCATTCCAACAGCCTTGCTAGTTTTTATTTCTTCGATAATTAAGCGTAATTGTTTGGCTTCATAAATATCTTGATGAGCATTTTCTAAATACTGCGTTAATATAAACTTAGAAAAAGGGACTAAAGTGTTGCTAACCTGCCAAAAGTTAGTGTTATTTTCTGTTGTATATAAAAAATCTAAATCTTCAGGCTCAAGAGCTCTTAATCTAATTTTTTCTCCGTTTAAAATCATCATGATAAGGCTATTTTTCCTTCAAAAACAAATGTTGCAGGTCCAGTTAAAATAATATCAGTATAATCTCCTTTGTGTTCTTTAAATTGAACCTCTAAACTACCTCCCAAAACAATCAATTTAATACGATTACTTAAGGATTTCTTATTAAAATGCATAGCAATTGCAACAGCGGTCACACCGGTACCACAGGCAAGAGTTTCGTCTTCAACACCTCGCTCATAGGTTCTTACTTTAAAAGTTTCATTGTTCAGTTGTTCAACAAAGTTCACATTACAACCTTCAGTTTGGTAATGCTTATTTATGATTTGCCTACCTTTTATAACCACCGGAAAATCTTCTAAATTATCGACAACTTCTATATGATGTGGTGAACCAGTATTTGTGAATACTGAATTTCCAAAAACTTTAATATCATTAACATTGATCATTTGAAGTGATACTTTATTGTCATTAATTTCTGCATAATGCATACCATCAATTGCAGAAAATTTAGTTTTTTTATCAAAAAGTTGTAGTTTTTTTGCAAATGCAACGATACATCTTCCACCATTTCCACACATGGTACTTTCGTTTCCATCAGCATTATAATAAATCATTTTAAAATTTGAGTTTTCATCGTTTTCTAAAAGAATTAATCCATCTGCACCAATTCCAAAATGACGATTACACAAATTCGAAATCAATAAATTATTATTTTTTGGAAAAAAAAGTGCTCTATTATCAAAAATAATAAAATCATTTCCAGTTCCTTGATATTTATAAAAGCTCGCGTTCATAAGGTTCAAATATACATAAAAGTGGAGTAATATCGGAGTGTTAAAATCGGGTTAAAATGCGTTAAAACTGTTAAGTATGTTGATTGAATTTAGTTATTTTTTTATTTTTGGTAGAGAAAAAATAATAGATTATGAAAAAATTTATAAGTTATATAGGTATTGCTGTCCTTGGTGGTTTTTTTTCATTACTCGGACATCGTATTTTCATTGAAAAAACTGAGAGTTTATCAAAAGATAATATTGCTCCAATTCAAACTTTTAAAACAAATTATAATGCTACTGAGTTTGAGTTAAATACTGCTACTTACGCGCCAACTAATTTTACAGATGCAGCAGAAAAAACAATTCACGCTGTTGTTCATGTTAAGAACACTGCTATTTCATCTGGAATAAATTCTTTTGCAGATTTGTTTAATGGATCAAAAAGACAACAACAGATTGGTACTGGAAGTGGTGTGATTATTTCTTCTGATGGATACATTGTAACCAATAACCATGTTATTGACGGTGCATCAGACTTAGAGATCACATTAAATAATAGAAAAAAATATAAAGCAGAACTTATAGGGACAGATGTTAAAAATGACATTGCTTTATTGAAAATCGAATCAACAGAATTATTACCTTATATTCCTTTTTCTGACTCAGATAATCTTAAAATTGGTGAGTGGGTTTTAGCAGTTGGTAACCCATACAACTTAACCTCTACTGTTACTGCAGGTATTGTTAGTGCTAAAGGAAGAGATTTACAAGGAAATTATTCAACAGACTCGTTTATTCAAACAGATGCAGCTGTTAACCCCGGCAACAGTGGAGGTGCACTTGTTAATTCTAGAGGCGAATTGGTAGGAATTAACACAGCAATCTCGTCTAAAACAGGGTCTTACATTGGTTACTCTTTTGCAGTACCCTCTAATATTACTAAAAAAATTATTGATGATATTCTTGAGTTTGGAAAAGTTCAAGAGGCTATAATTGGTTTTGTGCCTGACTTAAGAGAGGATGACATTGAAGGGGTGAGAATTGGAGATTTTGCAGAGGGGAGTAATGCTGAAAAAGCAGGTTTAGCAAAAGGCGATATCATTATAAAAATTAATAACGTTAAAATTTCTAAATTCTCCGAACTAACTGGACAATTATCTGCAAAAAGACCAGGGGAATCAGTAGAACTAATTATAGATAGAAATGGACAAATTTTCACTAAAACAGTCAACTTAATTAAAAGAATAGTACGTTATATATCAAGATCTTATGGAATAGAATTAATTGATGATCCCAAAGGAGCAAAAATAATTAGAGATGGTCTTTCAGAGGACAATTCATCTAGCATACGAGGGTACATTATTACTGAAATTAATGGAACTGAAATAGATACTGCTTCAGAGGCAGTTAAGTTGCTGGACGGCCTTTCAAGAAACGGGTATCGTTTAAAAGTAGAGATGATTGATTTAAATGGTGAGGTCAGTGCTTACTTCTTTTAGTATATTTTTTTTAGCCTTTTTTATAGTTTTTAGGTACTACTTTATGGATTTAAAAAACCGAATATTAAATTTTAACGAAATCGATTTCGTATTGAAGAAAAAAGAAATACTTTTGTGCAAATTTAATGGTAAGATCTATACACATGTCAAAAGTAAAAAATTACGAAAAAGAAGTTATTACCCAAGCTAAAACAAGGAGAGCTACAACAGAATTTATAAACATCATTAATGACTTATGGTATGACAAGTCTATTGAGTTGGTTTTGTTTAGAAATACATTGGTAGACAAAAGAGCTAGTGAGATTTTAAATCTAATTAATTATGCTAAAGAATTTGTTGGAAAACCAATTTCAGTTTATGATGCATTAGATATTGCTAAAGCTATCCAAAGTATTCAATTGCCTTCATCTAAGCTAGACATCGGTAAATTAGCTTATGAATGCTATTTAGACGTTAATGGAAGTGAAGATAAAATCACATTTGTTAAAAGACAATTAAAGAATGCTACTGAGGCAAAAGATATTCAACCCAAAGATGTTGTGCTTTATGGTTTTGGTAGAATAGGAAGATTGCTTGCTAGAGAGTTGATGTCAAAAATGGGCAAGGGTTCTCAATTGAGATTACGAGCAGTGGTTACTAGAGGAGAAATCACCAAAAATGTATTAGACAAAAGAGCTTCTTTACTTAGTATAGATTCTGTACATGGAGATTTTTTAGGAACTGTCCAGACCGACACAGAAAATAATGCATTAATCATCAATGGAACCACTGTTACCATGATATCAGCTTCATCTCCAGAAGAGATAGATTACACAAAATATGGTATTCAAGATGCATTAATTATAGATAATACAGGAGCTTTTAGAGACCAGGAAGCATTAACTAGACATTTAAAATCTAAAGGAGCATCTAAAGTTCTTTTAACAGCTCCTGGAAAAGGAATTCCAAATATTGTTCACGGGGTTAATCACAAAAAATATCATCCAGATACACAAGATATTTTTTCAGCAGCTTCATGTACAACAAATGCAATTACACCTGTTTTAAAAGTCTTAGATGACAACTATGGGATTATAAAAGGGCATCTAGAAACTATTCATGCCTACACCAATGATCAAAATCTTGTAGATAATATGCATACTAAAAACCGAAGAGGAAGAGCGGCAGCATTAAATATGGTGATCACTGAAACTGGTGCAGGGAAGGCTGTTTCTAAGGCGTTACCATCACTAAAAGGTAAATTAACTTCAAACGCAATTAGAGTTCCTGTACCAAACGGTTCATTGGCTATTTTACACCTTAAACTTGGTAGTGAAATAACTACTGATGCAGTTAATTCTATAATGAAATTAAATGCTTTAGAGGGAGAATTAGTTGAGCAAATTCAATATTCTTTAGATGCTGAGCTCGTATCATCAGATATAGTTGGGTCTACTGCGCCTTCTATTTTTGATAGTAAGGCTACTATAACACATGGAGATTCAATTGTTATTTATGTCTGGTATGATAATGAATATGGGTATAGTCACCAAGTTATTCGTTTGGCAAAGTATATAGCTAAAGTAAGAAGGTATACTTACTACTAGCCGTTGATAACTTCATGATTTTTTTAACCCGAAACATCTTTGTTTCGGGTTTTCTTTTGATTATTTTTAACATTTAAATTTTTAGTGTCCATGAATTCTGTTCAACAGCAAATTAATTCTTTACGTGAAGTTCTAAATCGTCACAATCATGAATATTATGTATTAGACAATGCAACGATCTCAGATTATGAATTTGACATAAAACTTAAAGAACTCGAGGCATTAGAGGCAGCTTATCCAGAATACTACAATGCAAATTCTCCTTCTCAAAGAGTTGGAGGAACCGTTACAAAAAATTTCCAAACTCTTCAGCATAAGAACAGAATGTATTCTTTAGACAATTCGTACTCCAAAGAAGATTTATTAGATTGGGAAAAAAGACTCCAAAAGAACCTAGGCACAGAAGCTATTGAATTTACATGTGAATTAAAGTATGATGGTGCTTCAATTAACCTTACCTATGAGAATGGTGAGTTTGTAAAAGCTGTTACTCGAGGTGATGGATTTCAGGGTGATGAAGTTACCTCAAACATTCGGACGATTAAATCTATCCCTTTGATATTGAATGCAGATTTTCTAACTAATTTTGAAATAAGAGGCGAAATCATTCTCCCTTTAGAAGGATTTCAAAAAATGAATCTGGAGCGTATAGAAAATGGAGAAGAGGCCTACAGAAACCCTAGAAACACCGCTAGTGGAAGTTTAAAGCTTCAAGACAGTGGAGAGGTGGCAAAAAGACCATTAGATTGTTTATTGTATCAAGTAGTTACGAATGAACGAACGTATACCACTCATTTTGAAAGTTTAGAAGCTTCTAGAGAAGCAGGATTTAAAATACCCGACACTATTATACTAGCTAAATCTATTGATGAAGTTTTTCATTTTGTAAATGAATGGGATCAGAAGCGTCATGATTTACCCTATGAAACGGATGGAGTTGTTATCAAAGTGAATAATTTACAACAGCAAGAAGAATTAGGGTATACAGCAAAATCTCCACGTTGGGCAATTGCCTACAAATTTAAAGCGGCTCAAGTATCTACTGTTCTCGAAGAAATTACTTATCAAGTAGGTAGAACAGGTGCCATTACTCCAGTAGCAAATTTAGAGCCTGTGCAATTGGCAGGCACTACCGTAAAAAGAGCTTCTTTACACAATGCAGATCAAATAGAAAAATTAGATATTAGAGTAAACGATACCGTCTTTGTTGAAAAAGGAGGTGAAATTATTCCAAAAATTATTGCTGTAGATTTTTCTAAAAGAAAAGAGTATTCTCAGTCAACACGATATGCAACACATTGTCCAGAATGTCATACAGCTCTTGTAAGAACAACCGGTGATGCCAAGCACTATTGTCCAAACACCTATGGTTGTGCTCCTCAAATTACAGGGAGAATTCAGCATTTTATAAGTAGAAAAGCTATGGATATTGATGGCTTAGGTGGAGAAACAGTAGATTTATTACGAAAAGAAGGTTTAATTGAAAACTATGCAGATCTTTATGATTTGCAGGTCGCACAAGTAATACCTTTAGAGCGAATGGCAGAAAAATCTGCTCAAAATATGATTGATGGAATTAAAAAATCAAAAGAAATTCCGTTTGAAAAAGTACTGTTTGCTTTAGGGATTAGATTTGTTGGAGAAACGGTTGCAAAAAAACTTGCCAAACATTTTAAGTCTATCGATAACCTTATGACTGCCAATTTAGAAGCTTTAATCTCTGTTGATGAAATTGGTGACAGAATAGCGGCAAGTATTTTAGAGTTTTCCAATGATTTGGGAAATATACAATTGATTAATAGGTTAAAACACCATGGGGTTCAATTGAAAGTTTCTGAAAAAGATTTAATTGGGCAAACTGATAAACTACAGGGAAAGGTTTTTGTAGTATCCGGAGTATTTTATAAAATGACAAGAAATGAGCTAAAAAAAGCCATTGAAGATAATGGAGGTAAAGTAAGTTCGTCCATTTCAAAGAAAACAACCTTTGTTGTAGCAGGAGACAAGATGGGGCCGAGTAAAAAAACAAAAGCAGAAGATTTAGGACTCACCATTATAAATGAAGATGAATTTATTTTAATGATAGACTAATCTTTCTATAGGGTAATAATTCTTGAAACAAATTAGTTATAGGATTATATTTTTGTCTGCCGTTTGTTTTTCATTTTGTTCATTAAAATAAAAGTCAACTCTTCCTAAATTTAATCCATAGGCACCTACTTGATTTACCAATACATTTTCATTAGTTAAATTTTTAACTAGGGTCGGCTTAGTTAAAAAAGTATGGGTATGGCCTCCAATAATTAAATCAATGTCTTTTGTGGCAGCGGCCAATTTTAAATCTGATATTTTATCAGAATTTTTATAATGATATCCTAAATGAGATAAACAAATGACCAGATCACAAGCTTCTTTTTCTTTTAAATCTCTAGAAATATCTTTAGATATTTCGATTGGATCTAGATATTTTGTTTCCTTGTATAAATTCGGGTTTACTAGATTTAGTAATTCTATACCTAGTCCAAAAACACCAATTTTAATTCCATCTTTGGTAAAAATTTTATAAGGCTTTACAAGGGCATCCAAGATTGTATTTTTAAAATCATAATTTGCGCATACAAAATCAAATGAGGCGTTAGGTAGTTGTTTATGAAAACCTTCTATAGAATTATCAAAATCATGATTTCCCAATGTAGCTGCATCATATTTTAATAAGCTCATGAGTTTGAACTCAACTTCACCACCAAAATAATTAAAATAAGGGGTTCCTTGAAAAATATCTCCAGCATCAAGTAATAGGGTATTTGGGTTTTCTTTTCTAACCTTTTCAACCATTACGGCTCTTCTGGCTACCCCTCCTTTACCAGCATACTTGTGGTGACTTGCTTCAAAAGGTTCTATTTGACTATGGGTATCATTGGTGTGGAGAATGGTAATGTGTTTTTGATGTGTTTCGCAAGATTGAAAAGTAAGTCCGCTTAAACCCGCATATGCAACTCCAGCAGAGGTTTGTTTGATAAATTTTCTTCTTTTCATTTTTATTGAATTTTTAATTGCTAATAATTACGCGGTTGTCAAGATTAGAGATTAAGGTGTCTTTACTTTTAAAATACTCTACAATTGCATCACGAATTAAAAAATTACTATCATATAAACTCAAAGGATCTTTGAAGAAGTTCATGGCGTCACCCCCTTTTTGTAAATAATTAGAGGTAGCTACATAGTAGGTTTTATTTTTATCAATAGCTTTTCCATTAATAAGAATTTCGTAAGATTTATTTTTTATTCTTAATTCAATTTGACTTGAAAGAGGATGTGCCATATTTTTTGACATAAAGTAAGCAAATAATTCTTTAATTTTCTCATAATTGAGTTCTACAACAACAAGAGTATTATCGAAAGGCATCAATTCAAAAGCATTTGAAACCGTAACATTTCCTTTAGTTATTGCAGCTCTTATTCCACCATAATTAGACATTGAAAAATCAACTTTTTTACCAGTTTTTTTTTCAAAAAGTTCATTAGCTTTCTTGTAAGATAAATCAGCAATTAAATTTCCAAGTGTACTTTGTAAATTTCCATCAGTTCTCTCAAGAGTATATGGGGCATAAGATAGTATTTTTGTAATCTCTTCAGTCATTTTATCTTTATAAGGAAGGAATACCCCTATAATGGTGCTGTCTTGTTGTATTTCAGGGTTAAGTGTAATTTTTTTAGCATTAATTTCAGAAACTTTATAAGAACCGTTTTTACATCCAATTATTGATACAATAAATAGAAAAAGAAACAAAGTTTTTTTCATAAGAACACAATTCGTTTTAATTATATTTGTGATGACAAGATAGTTTTTTTGTCGCATTGAATCTATGCTAAAAGCAAAATTAAAAAATCATTATTTAACTAAGAAGATCAATCAGTTCTCTGGGACAAAACCATCTTCTGTTAACAGTTCTAATCAAAAAATTAAAACTGTAGGTATCATTACTTCTAATAATTTTTATAAATCACATGATTTTTCTCAAATTTTAATTGAAAAATTACAACTTAGAAACCCTAAAATTTATAGTTACAGAAAGTTTTCTAAAGATCATGATAAGTCATACAAACACTTTTCTGAAAAAGACTTCAATTGGAAAGGTCATGTTTTAGATTCTAGTTTACAGAGTTTTTTAGAGGAACCATTCGATTTGTTAATTTGTTATTATCCTAAAAAAAATATTTTTATGGAGTATGTAGAAGCCTCCTCTGAAGCTACTTTTAAAGTTGGTTTTTCAGATGCTAATACAGGTTTTTTTAATTTAGATATTGCTTGTGATGAAGATCAAGTAGATTTGTTTTTTGAAGAAATGAAAAAATATTTAAAAATACTTCACAAATTTTAGTCGTTTAAAATTTAACAAAGTTTAAAAATTAGTAAAAATTAGACTTATTACATAATATCAACCTCAAAAATCTACTTAATAGTGTATTTTTACGCAAAATTAAACTGCTTTAGATGCAAGAATTTATAGGAACAGGCGTTGCACTTATAACACCTTTTAAAAAAGATTTGTCAGTTGATTTTTTGGCTTTGGCAAAACTTGTAGAATTTAATATTATAAATGGTATTAACTACCTGGTAATAAACGGAACTACAGGAGAAAGTGCTACTATTTCAAAAAAAGAAAGACGAAAAATTATTGAAGTTATAGCCACAACAAATCAAGGAAGACTTCCATTAGTCTTAGGTATAGGAGGGAATAATACTGCCGCAGTAATTGAAGAGATCTTATCTGAAGATTTATCTCATATTGATGCTATTCTATCTGTTACTCCATACTACAATAAACCCACACAGGAAGGGTTTTATAGACATTTTGAAGCCATTGCTAAAGCAAGTCCTAAACCCATAATTTTGTATAATGTTCCCGGGCGTACTTCAAAAAATATGGAACCGTCAACCACAATCCGTTTGGCTAATAATTTCTCTAATATTATTGCTGTAAAGGAGGCAGGAAACAATGTTCAACAATATTTAGAGTTAATTAAAAATAAACCTAAAGATTTTTTAATTATTTCTGGAGATGATGATTTAGCACTAAATGTTGTATTAGCTGGTGCTTCAGGGGTAATATCGGTGATAGGTCAGGCTTTTCCTAAAGAATTTTCAACTTTAATTAACCATGGGTTAAAAGGAAAAAATAAAGAAGCCTATAATATTCATTATAAATTAATGGACGTCATTAATTTGATATTCTCAGAAAATAATCCTGCTGGAATTAAAGCGGTACTCAAAGCATTAAAACTTGCAAATTTAGAAGTAAGATTACCTTTAGTTACAGCTTCAGAGGAACTTCAAAAAGAAATTGTTAATTTTGTAAAGAATTTAGAATAGAAATTATGTTATCAAAAATTATTGAAGATGCTTTAAATAAGCAAGTTACTGTTGAAGCTGCATCATCTCAAGTATATTTAGCTATGGCATCTTGGGCAGAAACTTTAGGTTTTGAAGGTGTAGCAACTTTTATGTATGCACACTCAGACGAAGAAAGAGAACACATGTTAAAACTTGTCAAATTTATCAATGAACGTGGTGGGCATGCAAAAGTATCTCTACTGGAAGCTCCACCAGCTGAATTTGGATCGTTCAAAGAAATGTTTGAAAATCTATTTGAGCACGAAGTAAAAGTTTCTAAATCTATTAATGATTTGGTAGACATTACCCTCAAGCAAAAAGATTATGCAACTCATAATTTTTTACAATGGTATGTTTCTGAGCAAATTGAAGAAGAAGCATTAGCTAGAAATATCTTGGATAAAATTAATTTAATTGGAGACGATAAAGGAGGTTTGTATTTGTTTGATAATGATGTGAAAAGGCTTATTGGATCTCAAGCTGAGCCAGATTCAAATTAACAAATCTTTAATAATTTATTAGCAACCAATTAAAACTTTTTATACGTAATTGCAAATCTTGTACTTGGGTAATAAACATTATCCACTACAAATTTTATCAGTGTTTTTTTATAATTTTAATTAGTTATTTTTTTTCAAATATTAAAAATAGTACAAATTATAATTCAGTAAAAATTTCTCATAAATTGAGAATATAAATAAAAACAAAGCGTTTTAGTAATCCATTTAAAAACCTTATTTTTGCCAAATGCGAAAAATCAAAATTTTAGCACTAATTTTTTCTTTATCTCTACTTTTTAATTCTTGTGGAGAGTACCAGCGTATTGCAGGAAAAGGTACCATGTTAGAAAGGTATAAATTAGCTGTAAAAAAATATGAGGCTAAAGAGTTCAGTAAAGCCCTAAGACTATTTGAACTTGTGATACCTTCTTACAGAGGAAAACCTCAAATGGAACGAATTCAATTCATGGTTGCACAGTCAAATTTTAATGAAAAAAATTATCAAACCGCTGCATACTATTTTGATAGATTTACTAAAAATCATCCCAACAGTTCCAAAAAAGAAGAAGCAGCTTTTTTGTCAGCATATAGCTATAAGCTAGCCTCACCTTTGTATAGCTTAGATCAATCAGACACCAACAAGGCATTAGTAGCTTATCAAATGTTTATTGATGAATACCCAGATTCTGAAAGATTAGCTGAAGCAAACATTCATTATAAAGAGCTTAAATTTAAGTTAGAGAAGAAAGCTTTTGAAATAGGAAAAACATACTACAAAACAGCTCAAACAGATTTTAGAAATTATAATTCTGCAATCGTTGCTTTTGATAATTTAATAAACGATTTTTTAGGAACTAAATTAAAAGAGGAAGCTTTATACTTTAGATTTAAAGCTTATCATGACTTAGTTATTGTTAGTACAGAAAGAAAAAAATTAAACAGAATTAAGGATGCAATTGCAGCCTATGATAAATTAGTTAGAAACTTCCCTGAATCTAAATTTTTAAATGATTCAGATAAGTTATTGTCAGAGATAAAAAACGAACAAAAACAGTTAGTAAAGAGTTAATTATGAATTATAAAGAAACAAAAGCTCCTGTAACTACGGTTACCTATGACAAAAATGTTATAGAATCAAAAACAGAGAATATCTATGAGGCTATCTCAATTATCTCAAAAAGAGCAGTTCAAATCAATACTGATTTAAAAACAGAATTAGTTGAAAAACTAGAAGAGTTTGCTACTTTCAATGATAGTTTAGAAGAGGTTTTCGAAAATAAAGAACAAATTGAAGTTTCTAAGTTTTATGAAAAATTACCAAAGCCTACAGCTATTGCTGTAGAGGAATGGTTAGATGATAAAGTATATCATAGAACTCCAGAGACGGAATAATGTCTATCCTAAGCGGCAAAAAAATTCTTTTAGGCGTAACTGCCGGTATTGCTGCATATAAAACAGCCAATTTGGTTCGTTTATTTATAAAATCTGGGGCAGAAGTTCAAGTTATTATGACACCTGCCTCAAAAGACTTTATTACACCACTTACCCTATCTACACTTTCTAAAAACCCAGTTCACTCAACCTTTTACGAAAAGGAAGAAGAAAATGAATTGTGGAATAATCATGTAGAATTAGGACTTTGGGCAGATTATATGCTCATAGCTCCAGCAACTGCAAATACCTTATCTAAAATGACTAATGGGATTTGTGATAACTTACTAATAGCAACCTATTTATCTGCAAAATGCCCAGTGTATTTTGCACCAGCAATGGATTTAGATATGTACATTCACCCTTCAACTGTAACTAGTTTAGAAAAGCTTCAAGCTTTTGGAAATACCTTAATTCCTGCAACAAAAGGTGAATTGGCGAGTGGATTGGTAGGAGAAGGAAGACTAGCGGAACCCA